>Ga0208278_1000014_pt1 | contig 77403 bp, 70 predicted proteins | sample ETN01SmetaG_FD_185794 | JGI IMG/M metagenome (GOLD analysis project Ga0208278, IMG submission 185794) | Marine microbial and viral communities from oxygen minimum zone, Eastern Pacific Ocean - ETNP2014F12-01SV259 (SPAdes) (version 2) | ecosystem: Environmental > Aquatic > Marine > Oceanic ...
GAACATCTCCCTTTGGAAGGGAGGCGAGGAAGGAATTAATAAACTTCATAACGACACTCTTCCAGGGATGGAGGGAGTCTTCACCTATCGAACCGGGGGTGAGAACACATTTATGCCTGACACGGACGATCTTCAACTTCCTGGAAAGATTGGACTTCAATGCGTTGGTGGAATCGTCAAACATCTTGGAGCACTGACCGCAATTGGATGTTCCACGGTGAATTCCTATCGTCGTCTCTGGGATACAGGATTTTGGGCACCTGTTTTTGCGGACTGGGGCTTCCAAAATAGAACGACAGGACTTCGCATATCTGCCCCTGGAAGATTTGAATACCGTGCAGTGGATTCGATGGTCAATCCCTACCTGATGGGAGGAGCTCTGCTGAAATCTTTCGAAGACGGAATCGACAATAATATCGATCCAGGGCAACCTGAAAATCGAAATATCTACCAGGCCATGGAAGAAGGGAAACAGGTCAAGAAGCTTCCGATGACCCTCGGAGACGCACTTGAACGATTGGCAAATGATGAGGTGATTAAATCTTCGATGCCGGATGAAATGTACAAAGTTTTCCAGTGGTACAAGAATGATGAATGGGAAAGGTTCATGCACACTGTGACGGACTGGGATTTAGAAACCTATCTGGACTGCCTCCCCTGATCATTTTATATTCATGCGCCATCTATAGATGGCTTTAAGAATAACCTTAAATATAAAGTTAAAATGTGCGGTATAGCAGGAATCATTCATCGGGGAAAACCTGGAGGCATTGGAGAAGAAATGACTTCGATGCTTCAGTCCCTCAAACACCGTGGACCAGACTCGACCGGTTTTGCTATGTACGGAATGCCTTCTCAAAATCAAATGGTGATGCGTTTCAAAGTAGCAGAACAGGAAGATTTGAATTCCGGTTTTGAAATACATCAGCAAATCAAAGATCGAAAAACTTCCGTAGATTCCCGTTTGAAGGAAATAGATGCAACCATCCTGAATCAGGAGAGCGTGACTGAATACGCTTTTAGATACACTCTCAATCATTCAGGAGATATGCGTCGGCTAGCAGATTATATTGAAGACATTGAAGGTGCCGAGATCCTATCTCTTGGAACAGCTTTAGAACTTGTCAAAGATCTTGGTGATGCAAACGTTGTTTCGGGACAATATGACCTAGGAGGATTTGTTGGTAGTCATGCCATAGGTCACACAAGGATGGCCACTGAATCCGATGTGGATATCCGGTCCGCTCATCCCTACTGGGCGTATCCCTTCAAAGACATTGCCGTTGTTCACAATGGACAACTGACTAATTACTGGAATTGGAGACGCACCCTCGAGCACCGTGGACATCGTTTTATGTCCAATTGTGACTCGGAACTGATTGCGGTCTATTTGGCAGATAAAATAGACCAGGGTATTGATCTACAGCCTGCTATGGAGGCATCCTTAGATGAACTTGACGGTGTTTTCACCTACGTCGTAGCAACTTCGGACCAACTTGGAATGGCGAAGGATGTGATGGCCGCCAAACCCATGGTCCTTTATGAAAGTGATGAATTCGTGGCACTTGCCTCTGAAGAGGTTGCCATCCGAAGCATCTTCCCCCATGAAATCAAAACCTTTGACCCCTATGAAGGAGAAGTGAGGGTATGGCAACGCTAGAACAAAATTCATTCGATCAGGGGCTTCATTCAGAACAGCTCCGCGGCAGAACTCAGCAAGTGTTCTTTTCTTCTGAAGAAGAAGAGAATTTCCTTTATCCCTATGGCTATGAAGTGGATTTAGGAAACCGTGCAGAATTCGATGCAGCCGAAATGGAAATATCTGCGATAAATAAGAAAATCCGTGAATTGATGCAGCGGGGGCATGGACACATTGTAGTCAAAAATCCTTCTGCCAAACACTCCCTTGGGGTAGGGATCCTCAATCGTCTAAATTTAGATTTCGAGGGAAGCCTGGGCTATTTCGGCGTAGGTTTGATCGACGGACCCAATGTTCGTATTTCAGGACGCGTTGGTTGGTCATGTGCTGAAAACATGATGTCCGGAACCGTCGTCATCGAAAACAATGCAGGTTCCACTTTTGGGGCCGCTATTCGTGGAGGAGATCTTGTCTGCAAAGGTGATGTTGGTTCAAGAACTGGAATCGACCAGAAAGGTGGTACCATCATCGTGGGAGGTAGAACAGGAGCTTTTTCTGGATTCATGATGCAGCGGGGAAGAATGATCGTGCTCGGTGATGCAGGAAAAAACCTGGGAGATTCAATGTATGATGGAACCATCTTTGTTGGGGGAGAAATCGAATCCCTTGGAGTCGATGCCGTCCCTGGGGAATTGTCTGACCTCGACGCAGCATGGATCGAGAGGAAATTAGAGCTTTATGGGCTCGAAGCTTCCAACGGTGCTGCTAACATGAAAAAAATCGTTGCAGGACGACAGCTTTGGAACTACGACAACCTGGAACCCTCTGAAAAGAAAATCGTTCTTTAATCATTCTACTGAATAGAACATGGCCAGAAAAAATAAATCCGTTTTAGGAGAAAGTTTCATCTTCAAACCTGAGGTGATTGACGACATTCATATCAAATCTGAGCTTGGACGATATCGAATGCGGGGCTTCTCCCTCTTTAAAAAGATTCCAACCTGGGATGACTTGACCTTCATGCCTGGGACCCTGACACGATTCGTGATTGAAGGGTATCGTGAAAAATGTGAAACAAAAACCGTAATTGGTCCAAAAGCCAAACGCCCTCTTGAACTTGACATTCCAATTTACATCACCGGAATGAGTTTTGGTGCTTTAAGTTATGAAGCCAAAACAGCACTGGCAAGAGGAGCGACAATGGCAGGTACAGCAACCTGTTCTGGTGAAGGAGGGATGATCCCTGATGAAAGACGATATTCCTCAAAATGGCTTTATCAGTGCATCCAATCCCGTTACGGATTCAACCCACATCACCTTCGCCTTGCCGATGGATGTGAGTTCTTCATAGGTCAGGGTTGCAAAGTAGGTTTGGGAGGACATCTGATGGGACAAAAAGTGACCGACCAAGTTGCCGAAATGAGATCTCTCCCCGCAGGGATCGACCAACGTTCTCCCGCCAGACACCCTGATTGGCTTGGTCCGGATGACCTGGCTCTGAAGATTGATGAAATCCGAGAAGCCACCAATGGTGAAATTCCAATCCAACTCAAGTTAGGAGCAGCCCGAGTCTACGATGATGTGCGAATGGCCATTAAAACTGGCCCTGACAGCATATACATCGATGGTATGGAAGGAGGCACTGGTGCAGGCCCCCACCTGGCAACTGAAGAAACCGGTGTTCCTGGTATTGCAGCGATTCGCCAAGCACGTAAAGCCCTAGATGATTTAGGCAAGGGGGATGAAATTTCTCTCGTTTATGCAGGCGGTATTCGCAATGGTGGAGATGTTGCCAAGGCATTGGCTCTGGGTGCTGATGCAGTAGCCATAGGACATTCCTCAATGATGGCACTGAACTGTAATAAAGACATCCCTGAAGCAAACTATGAAGAAGAAATGGGAGTCGAAGCAGGATACTGCTATCACTGCCATACAGGACGATGTCCAGTTGGGGTTGCCACTCAGGATCCAGAACTAAGAAAAAGGCTCAATCCGGATAAGGCTGCCGAGCGGGTCTACAATTTCCTTCATTGCCTAGCTATAGAATGTCAGATGATGGCCAGAGCCTGTGGGAAAACAAATGTCCATTCCCTTGAACCAGAAGATCTTGCTGCCCTCACCATGGAAGCCTCAGCATTGGCGATGGTTCCACTGGCAGGATCCCAACACACTGTCGGTCGTCCCGACATGACACGATATTAAGGAGAGAACTTATGCCAGAAAAGGATTCACTGATACCAGAAGATCTTGGAAGTGACCGAGAAAAGGAAATCGGGCAGCACATTGGTTATCGATATGATGTCAACCTGCTGCCAAATTATGAAAGGCTCACTCCTTTTCTCAAGAAGTATATTGAGATTATGGATTGGAAGGACCTTAATTGGTTGGAAGACGTCCACATGGGTTACGAAGAGGATCGTGCAGCTGTCTTTGACCGGAACATTAACGGTTGGGTGACGGTTCCTGAAAAGGTAGAGCTTCCTGACAATCAACAGGATCGTGATATGATTGCGAGAGAACTGCTGATCAAGTTCCAAATGTCCAAACGCCACCCAATGGTCCAACTCAAAGAAACTTACGGTAAATTATAGCCCCCTCTACTTGAAATCTTTATCTCCCCCATTGCAACCGATGGGGGACATCCCCCTCAAAAGATTCATTAGTTTTGATTCCCAATCTAATTTGCGAGAGAAACTTCAGGACTGGCTTCCAGATTTTTCCAATCAGGATGAAATGCCAAAACCCTGGCATTGGTAGGTAATAATGAATTGAAGAGCTTATTATGCCAAAAGGTGAATTGATATTCTGGAGTGTCCCGACTTACTTCATTAACAACGCAAGCAAATTTAAATCTCTGCTGTTGATAATCAAACACAAGAACACATTCTTTCCTTATTTTGATTTTTTCAAACAGATTCGAATCTTTGGCAAACAAAGCCGTTAATACTCCTCCAAATTCTTCAGGATGCTGATAAAAGCTTGAAGAAAGCCATTGTACAGCTTTTGAAAATCGTATTTGAGGATCATGAGTCCGCTTTATCATGTAATGAAATTGCATGGTGCTTTCTTTGGGTTCTCTAGGGAAAAGCAGAAGGATAATCTCTGCAATTTCTTTTTCTGGATCTCCAAGAAGAACTTTAGGTCTGATCCCTTTGGTCGGCCGACCATTTTCCCTGCGCATGATCTGTTCACGGACTCGACATTGCCAACCAAGAAAATAATCCCTGTTTCTGAAAGAAATCTCGTTTTCCTGAATTTCAATGCCTGAAGATGCCGTTTTCATGGTTTTCTCCATGAAAATCAACTCCAAGGAAAAGGGCTGTTCGATACCGGGTGCAAGTCACCTTCTTCAAACCTTGCAAAACGAAAAGGTTCAAGCAATTTGCTCTTTTCTCCCATGATTTGAGCAGCTATCAGTTTCCCCACCCCTATCATTTTGTAACCATGATTTGAATCAGCAATGATGGAACAATTATCACGGTAGACATCAAATACTGGGAAACTATCAGGAGCCAGAGCGCCTAATCCACCGGAGGCGTGTTGTTTTTTATATAGATGACGTTTGTCTTCAAATCTTTTTTGGCAGAAAGCAAGTGCAGAACACCACATATTGATGAATTCTTCACCCACGACAAAATCAGGTGATTCAGACCCGTAGGGATCCACCGAAAAATTCTCATCTGTTCCATCTACATCGTATGGAGCGGCTCCTCCCTGTACACCATTGAAACTGAAGTCTGGTTTGTAATAGATTCCCCACATTTTATCGGTAACCAGAGTGCCATCAATATCGGAAAAAAGACCTGCATCTGTGTCAACGTGGATAACCGGTGGCATTTTTCCATCATTGGTTGTCATCATTTTAGGGTCCACGCCCAAAGTCCCTTCCTGAAGGCAGTAATAACGCCACATGGGGATATGTTCATGAATCTTATCTCCATCCTTTACATTGATGCTTTGAGGAAGATCCAGCATTTTCCAAAATGTATTGACCCAAGGACCAGCCCCAATGACCACGTAATCTGTTTGAATGACTCCGCGATTGGTTACCACTGCAGATATTGAATTTCCAGAATACTCAAAGTCATGAACCTCGGTGTTTCCAAGGATTTGTACTCCTTCATTCTCAGCTTTTCCTGCAAGTCCCTGCATGCATTTCATATTGTTGGAGTATCCCCCTTTTTTCTCATGTAAAACAGAGGTAATCCCCTTTGCCTGCCAATCATCAAAGAGCCCTCGCATATATTTCATTGAGTCCGAAGCGCCTTCAATGAACGTGGAAGGGTAGCCAATCGCTGTTTGTTGTTCATAGATTGTTCCTACATCACTCCTCATCACTTCTGGACTGATTTGCATATATCCCACAGGATTAAAGCTATAGGCATCAGGATCACTTTCCCAAACCTCAACACTATGTGCCATCAGTTCCCGCATCGCTGGCTGGAAATAATTATTTCGCACCACTCCGCATGCTATTCCTGAAGCACCTGATCCAATGCCAGTTTTGTCAATAACAAGAACATCTTCGCCTCCTCCAAGCCTTCTTTTTTTCAGTTCTAGGGCAAGATGGTAAGCGGTGCTCAGGCCATGGATGCCAGCACCGATGATGACATATTTTGAAGAATTCGGAGGAGTCATAGTTTGCAATGGGGATGAATTTCTTAAAGATAATTTAATCGGTTTTTAGCAAACCAACTTTTTTAGGTCAAGCAATTTAAATGGGTTGAATGAATTTCAATATGGATGATGAAGACCTTCCCTCAAGAACTCAGGGAAAAATTTTTTATATTAGATGATGAGGATCAATATCGATCTGAAGCAACTCATCTTTTTGTAATTTCAAGGGTTCCTTCATTAACCGATTGAGTTGACATTTAAGCATTGAAGCATCGGGAGCCTTGATCAGGACCTGCCAACGGTAGCGATTTCTCAGTTTTTTCAAAGGAGATTCAACGGGCCCAATCACGGTTAAAGATGGAGGTAGTTTTTTGAATCTGTTCCTGACAGAAAATGCCAACGTTTCAGCACGCTTTTCAGACGGACTACTGCAGAGGATCAGCACCATGCTCAAAAAAGGTGGAATCTTAAGAAGATTGCGTTGTTTGAGCTCAATTTCCAGATATCTGAGAGTATCGTGATCTTTCGCACATTGCAGGCTGTGGTGCTTCGGATTATAGGTTTGAATCAACACTTCACCTGGTTTTTCTGCACGTCCCGCACGTCCCGCCACCTGGGTCAACAGTTGAAACGTTCGCTCACCCGATCTGAAATCAGGAAGATTCAGGGAGAGATCTGCGAGGATGACCCCCACCAGTGTCACGTTGGGAAAGTCATGCCCTTTAGTGATCAACTGAGTTCCTACCACAATATCCACTTCCTGATCATGAATCCGGCGTTGCATTTTGGACAAAGCATGTTTTCCATGAAGACTATCACGGTCCATGCGCAGGACTTCTGCATTTGGGTAAATATTTTTCAGTTCCGTTTCAATCTGTTCGGTTCCACTACCCACAATTTTAGGAGATTCAGAAGAATCACAGGCGGGACATTTTTGGGGAGTTATCAAAAAATAATCACAATGGTGACACTTCAAACCTCCGACTGCCTGATGAAAGACGAGACTTAAACTACAATTCGGGCAAGTATGAGTTTCATTGCATTCTCCACAGATCATCAAGGGTGCAAAACCTCTTCGGTTTAAGAAGATGAGGGTCTGTTCCTTTTTGAGAAGCCTCTGTCGTATCGCATCCAATAGTTCTATGGAAAAAAAGGGACTTCCTTTTTGACGATCACAGTGTTTTAAATTGATCAAGCGCACCTCAGGAAGGGTCGGCTGAAAAATCCTTTTTTTTAAATAAAGTGGGTGATACTTCCCCAGTTGGACATTGTAAGAAGATTCCAGGGATGGAGTGGCGCTTCCCAGGAGGACCGTTGCCTTTGCCTTAAAGCCTCGATAGACGGCCACATCACGAGCATGATAACGTGGGGTTTCCCCCTGCTTGTAGGAGACATCATGTTCCTCATCGACAATCACCAACCCGAGATTTTTCAAGGGGGCAAAAACTGCACTCCTTGCTCCAACGACGATGGAAGACAAACCGTTTCGTACACGAGACCACTCATCATATCTTTCACCATCATCCATCCCGCTATGAAGCACGGCAACAGCGTCTCCGAATCGGGATCGAAAACGATTGACCAGTAAAGGGGTTAAAGAAATCTCTGGGACCAGTACTAGACTGCTTTTCCCTAATTCCTGGGTCAAACGAACGGCGTGAAGATAGACTTCAGTCTTTCCACTCCCAGTCACCCCTTCCAAAAGATATGTTTTATATTTTTCTTCCTGAAGGTTTTTCCCCACTTCCTGAAAAACATTTTGCTGGTCCTCCTTAAGTTGCTGAAAAGATTCGATTGGGGGCATCCGATCTTCCAAAAAACGACGGAAGACCCTTTTTTCAAAAATCTGGACACATCCTTCTTTTTCAAGGTTTTTCAGTGCTTGTGCTGGATTAGGTACCATGTTCCGAATTTCCTCCCAGGAGCATTCATTGTTTTTGGCTAATCTATCGAGGATTTGGATTTTTTTGGTTTTTTTCCTTACAGATCTATTTGATTCATCAGATTTCAGGAAACGAACCCAACGCTCCATTTTTGGACGGCTTCGTTGCCCAGCAAATATCTGAACTTTTTCCAGCAGCCCTTTTTGAAGCCACTCAGCAAGCTGTTTACTTTCCTCAGTTCCAGGTTTTTTACGATTCCATTCTTCTTCAGTCCAACGGGTTTTATTTTTTACGATCTCTTGAAAGGGCTTCCCAAGCCGTTCGATTCCAGGAAGGAAGTTGCTTTTATTGATAATTTCCAAGCGAAGTAACAATCCCATTCCTCCAGGAAGTGTCCCGTTCAATACTTCTCCCCAACTGCAGAAATAATAGGATGCCACCCAACGGCTCAATTCCAGAATTTCCTCCGTCATAGAAGGCGTATCTTCTATAAGCTTCTCCACTTTCCTAAGCGGACTGAAATCTGAATGGTTTTTTACGGACGTGATGACTCCTCCCATCTTACGACGAGAAAAAGGGACCAGTACCCTTAAACCCGGAACAGGATCCAGATCCAGTTCTTCAGGCCAGGAATAATCGAAGGTTTTTTGAAGGGGCAGGTTTAGAGCAACTTCAACGATCACGAAGCATCTCTATAAAATATCGAAGCATGCTCTTATTTATGAGGCATTCAATCCTGAGCACCCATGGTATTTTTCACAGGAACGGCACGCAGGAAAATCAGTGTTTCTGAAACTTTGTTGGAAATCCGATAGAAGCGAGTTCCTGCTGCTAATAAAAACGCTGGTCCAGGCAACAGCTCATTTATTTTCCCAGATTCACTTTCCAGGTGTGCCACTCCAGATACGCATATGAGGAGATGGTAGTTCCCCTCACAACAGAATTCCTTGGAAATTGTTTTCACCATTTGAATCCGTTCTACAGTAAAATCCGGAAAATCAACAATCCTCTCTTCAATAAATCCATTTTCTTTAATCAATGATACGGGTTCAGGCAACTGGTAGGGCTCAGTGTTGAGGAGTCTTATTGCACGTTCCGTGTCCCAGTGGTCCTGGGTCAACACCTTCTGGGCAAACATGACAATCAGTCTTTCGTAATGGGGAGTCTGGAACTCGATCACACGAATCCCATGCTGAAGAGAATGTATTTGCATGGCCGGAAAAGTCACCACATCTCCAACCTTGACAGGGACACTGCCGATGAAAGAATATGCCTTTTCCCTGAGAAGAGCCTCTTCCTTTCTCAATTCCTGGGGAAGTTTGTTTTCCAGATCAGCCAACTGCTGAGGGGTGATCTCTTCCTCCCCTGAAATTCCCAGCTGCTCCTTCAATTGATCGAGCAACTGATCCATTTTTCTACGGGTGATTTCATATTCCTGGATTTGCTCCTGAAAATCCAAAAGTAAAGGTTCCCTCCAAGACGCTCCAAAACGAACATGGTAACGATCCTTCACTTTCGAATTCAGACCTGCCAATATCCTTCCCGTTCCTGAAGGCCATGCTTCTGGATCAAGAGCGGTGACGACATAAACTTCCCTTTTTTTTTCATGCATCTCCAGATAGAGATCACCCATTACCGCTTCTGATAGAGGATTCAGGGTTTTCAGGAGGATTAATTTTTTATCGTGCCCGTTGAGCAGTTGTTCTGGGAACAGCCCAAGAGCATAAGGTAATTCCGTGCAACCAAAATGATCAAAAACGGATGCCACTCCACGTTTTTCCACCCCGGTATACCATCCTTCATGTCCCCAGGGTTTGGGAATCTTGAGTTCCTCAAGACGCAATGGCTCATCCGGAGACACAATGGCTGCTCCAAAGTGTTTGGCAATGCATTCCAGTGGTTTTGAATCGACTGATTCAATCAGACTGATCCATTCTGAAGTTTCACTTTCGCCTTTCCAGGTACATCCCCGAATCCATTGATCAGTATTCTTTGTTTCGAATTCATATAGCTGGTGATAGACACATACTTGGTTTGTATTCCAGAATTCTTTTCGTTTGCGTTCAAGATGAAGCAAAAGAATTCCATCGCGTGGAAAATCATCCTGTTCCAACCAATGCTTACATAAGGAAATTCCTTCAGACTCAAGGGTATCAGGAACCGAATCGACTTTGATGCTGCAAAAATGGAGGGCTTCCTCTCTTCCTGTTCCCGCAAGAAATGTCTTCTGAAATCTGGACTGCCAGACTGGTTCAATTTCAAATTCCATTTTATTCATAAAACCAATCCCGGTAAGACGCTTCCATTTAAAAATGCTTGAGCTGTTTGAGGACTGATCTGATTCAGTAAAGCGGAAATGGTTTTCTGTTCCAGTTCCGGAAGACGATAAGGAGAAATAAATTGAATTTGGATTCCTCCTTCTTGCTTTTGAAGACGATGTTCTTGGATCAACTTGTTGGCAGCTTCAGGAACGGGATCCAACAGAGAAATCTCAGGAAATCCCAATTCTGCAAAGGCTTCTTTGAAACAGTCCGAACGGAAGCTGAAATGGGTACATCCAAGAAATACGATTGGGCCTTCGTTCGGATTTTGGTGAAGTGCACTTTCAGAACAGGCTAAAGCCTGTTTGCAGCATTCGAATACTTCATCTTGAACCACCTTTTTTTCGAGATCGGAGGAAATCATGCTTGCCAAACCAGGACATGGCTGTTCGATATAAACAGAGGGTTTGTTTCTTTTGAAAATCCTGGAAATGTTATATAGCCCCTCACTGACTGTAGTAGGAGTCGCAAAAACATAAACGGGTGCACTTGGATTTCTCTGCATCGCTTCATTGAGCAATTTATGCCCAATCTTGTCAATCCCCTCGACTTTTTCAGGGTGTTTCAGCACAAACGGAATCTGGTTCAACAAGGCCGAAAGAGATCCACATGCGACATAAATTTGTTTGGGATCAAATCTTTGCTCTACTTGTTCCAGTAGGCCATTGAATACCTTGATCCGTTCTTCCCTTGAGTCCATGTCATTGTATCCATATTTGTCGCGTGGAACTGCATTTACATAAATGATGTTCATCCCCATCTCGGGTTTCCCTATCCTTATGGATTCCAGTTCGACGGTCAAACGGCCTAACAGGGACAATCCTCCCAATCCCGAATCCGTTATCAGCAGGGGCATTTTCTCAGTTGGTGTTGGATTGAATCAACTTTGGACACAGAAAGAACAGAATCACACGCTATCGAGCAAAATTTATAAATACAACCCAATTCCTCTAAAGTGATCCAGCGTGGGCTTGACAATCATTCATCTCAACTTAAGGTTGAAGACTGACGCATTCAAATCCATGGGGATATATGAATTGTCAAAGATCTCTCCTTTTGATTTGATGACAAACAGATAGAACTTGGTTGATTCAGAAAGGATCATTCTTTAATGGCAGTCCTATTCCAAAAAAAGGTTACTCCGCAAGTGAATGAACTGCAAAAACACAAACAAAGCCTCTATCGTTATTGGAAAAACAGTAGGATGATTACTTCTGAAAGGATTCTTGATGCATTCATGGAAGTACCAAGGGAACTTTTCATTGAAACATCGTTCGGGGATCAGGCTTATGCCGACCATCCTCTACCGATCGGCGAAGGTCAGACCATCTCTCAACCAACCACCGTAATGCTGATGCTCCAACTGCTCGAATTGTTCCCGGGGCAAAGAGTATTAGAGGTCGGAGCAGGTTGTGGTTATAACGCTGCTTTACTGGCCCAACTGGCGAGTCATGTGATAACCATCGAGCGACATGAAAAGTTGGCGGAGTTGGCCCACAGAAACCTTAAGAAAATCGGCACCTCAAATGTAACGGTCATCTCCGGTGACGGTAAATTCGGCCATCAGGAAGGGGCTCCATATGAGCGAATCATCATCACAGCAGCAGCCCGTGAAATCCCCTTTGATCTCAAACAACAGCTTGCTGTAGACGGAATGCTGTTATCGCCAGTAGGGCAATCCCACGGCTGCGAAATGCTTCGAATGAGAAAAATCACTCCAACAAATTTTCAAACCTCTACCCATGGTTTGTTTTCCTTTGTTCCTCTGGTTTGAAACAAGAGACAACGATCATCCAATTTTCGAACAGCATGATTGGGCTTGTATCTGAAAATAATCACTAGAAGATCAACATGTTGATTTCATCGAGTGTGATTTTATGCACACCTTTGCGACATTATGATTTAACTAAATATGAAAAAACTGAGAAAACTCCCTACGAATTTAATCTATAAAAAGATGGCCAACAAGGTTTGTAGAAAGGAAAGACGCATTCTTGAAGCACTCTCCGAAGAAGATAAAAACACAATACAGGAAGTAATTAATCACGCCCATGAAGAAAATCTTCCTCTTGAAAATATCAGCTCCCAGTTTTGGAGAATATTTTACAAACTTGGCCCCACTTAGTAGGAGGAACAATCCAGTGTTTGACACTTTTTCCCATTTGTGATGTCTCAGAATCCTCATCCTTCTGCATTTAAATAAGCTGGAGGTCGTTACGACAAAATTCGGAATGACCTCCGCACTACACTGCAGTCAACTTCAAACCAAGCGCATCCACTTTTTCCTTGTTTGAGTTACATGTGATGCAATATTTCCATTCCTAGCTATGTCGGTTGAACTCCCACATTTGATAGAAAGTTTCATAGATGTCTATAACCTCCGTGGAAATGAAACGGTAGCTCCAGTTCATTTAACTGAAAACAAATTTCATATCAAAGAGGTTCCTTAGGCTGATCAGTTATGAATCCATTAATAAAATATATATTTGGATTTTTAGAATTCTTACTATAATTTCTTTCATCTTCATCGAAAGTAAGTTCTATGATTTTTCCTTCATTTTTGTTTTTCCCAACACCCCACAAAAAGCCGTGAGTGAAGCCGTTATTTCCTTCAATTTTAAAATGACCAACCCAAAGTACTTCTTCTTCCCTTTCAGGAAAAATCTCAAAAGTCCCAACTATCATTCCATTATTTCTTGAATCCATTATTGTTAAAGCCCATGACATTTTATTTACTCTTAAAACTTCTTTGCCATCAATTGAGTAGCTCATCAATCCCTTCGACGTTAAATTATTAAGATGAACTCTTCCTCCTGCACCAATCCATTTCTCAAAACCTTTTTCAGCTGGATGTGGTCCTTTACCAATATCCATCATCCCTTTAACTATTATTAATTCCGATTTACTAAATATTTGAAACGGTAAAAACATAATGAATATAATAATCAACAATTGCTTGAACATATTTCCTTTTTATAAAAAATTAATTAGACGTACATATTAATTGAGATTACAAAACTTTTAAATCTATTTCCAATCGAATGTGCAACAGTAAACAGTGAGCCGGCCAAAGTTGAAGCGATTGCCCTAGTCTATAGGTCATTACGACCTGAGTGGTTTGAGATGTTTGATATCGAGGAAAAAGAACCTAAACGGTCACGTGAATCACTGGTTTAGAAGAGTACGCAATGTCGATGTGGTCAATCTCAATTCTGACCAAGGGAAGCATCATTTTCGTCACAGTTCCAAAGAAATGAATGGGAAGTATTATCAGTCTGAAAAAAAAGGGGACTGTTTGACTCACTCAACAAATCAACCAAACAGAGGCATTCAATTAATTGATTCTGCTCCCCTTTGCGTCATTATGTACAGAAAAAATTGAAGTATTTATCTAATTTAATTAAGGAAATATGTCTGATAAACTGATCGCAGAAATAAAATCATTGAAACAATGGGAAGGACACGAAGAACGTGTCGAGGAATTACTAAGTCCGATCAAGGTTGCAGGTTACCATGCCGTGCTTGACACGGGAGAGCTTCCAGTAAAAACAGGAGATCCTGCACCATCTGGAATTCACTGGATGTTAGCCCGAAGTACCACCCCTCAATCAGAACTCGGTACAGATGGTCTTGGTCTTCGGGGCAGTTTTATCCCTCCAGTCAGTCTTCCACGACGGATGTGGGCCGGCAGTGATATCGAATTTTTGAACCCCCTAAAGGTTGGAGAGATGGTTGAACGTCGTTCCTCTTTTGATTCCGTCTTTCATAAACAAGGTCGTACCGGCAATTTGGTTTTCGTCAAAATCAAGCATGATTACAGCATCCAGCAAGAACTTTGCATCCGGGAAATACAAACGCTGGTCTATCGCGAACCAGCCAAACCTGGCGATCCAGAACCAGACCTCCAAACCATCCCGTATAAACCTCTCTGGGAAAGAAGCCTCGTTCCCGATTCTGTGTTGTTATTCAGGTATTCTGCCCTGACATTCAACGGGCACAGGATTCATTACGACCGTTCCTACTGTGTTGAACAGGAAGGTTATCCAGGTCTAGTGGTCCATGGGCCGTTTCAGGCTACCCTGTTGCTTGATTTATGCCGACGCAACAAGCCTGAAGTTCCTCTCAAACACTTTAAGTTTCGTGCAATGAACCCGGTTTTTGAAGGGGAAAAAATCCACATCTGCGGAAAAGAAAATGTTGGGACAGGAAATCTGTGGATCCGAGGCTCACGGGATGAACTGGCCATGAAAGCCGAGGCTTCCTGGTGAATGCAGGTTCAGATTCAGACAAATCTTTGATCGAGTTCACTCCTGCGACCATCCAAATTCAGCCTGGTGGGAGTTGAAGGATTTTCGGCAATCACTTTTCCACGACGCATCACCATCCTTCTTTTCGCCTTCAAACGAATCGCTTCGATGGGATCATGTGCTTCAAGCATTACCAGATCCGCGTTGCATCCTGGTTGCAGTCCATAACCTTCCAGATTCATGATGCACGCGGCATTTGCTGTTACTGCCTGGTAACAGGATTTCATTGCTTCAATGCCTGTCATCTGTGCCACATGCAGTCCCATATTGGCCACCTCCAGCATATCTGCTGTTCCCAATGGATACCAGGGGTCCATCACACAATCATGCCCGAATGCGACATTGATGCCGGATGCCATCAATTCAGGGACTCGGGTCATTCCCCTTCTTTTGGGATAACTATCATGGCGTCCCTGCAAGGTAATGTTGATCAGGGGATTGGCGATGGCATGCATCCCTGATTCAAGCATCAATGGGATCAACTTGCTCACATAATAGTTATCCATCGAATGCATGGAAGTCAGATGGGATCCTGTCACTCGGCCCTGTAGCCCATATCGAATAGCCACGGATGCAAGACTTTCAACATGCCGTGACATTGGATCGTCGCTTTCATCACAGTGCATGTCCACCATCAAACCTCGGTCCGCTGCGATCCTGCACAAAGCGTCCACTGAAAGTCGACCTTCCTCCATCGTCCTTTCAAAATGTGGTATTCCACCAACAACTTCCACACCCAGATCAAGAGCTTTCAGCAGATTAGACTCAGCATTTTTTGAACGGTAGAAACCATCCTGTGGAAACGCCACCAACTGAAGGTCCAAATAGGGTTTTACTTGGTTTTTGACCTCAAGTAATGCTTCAACAGCAAGCAACCTTGAATCACAGACATCTACATGACTCCGTACGGCCAACAATCCCTGTGAAACCGCCAAGTCACAGTAACGTAACGCCCTGTCTTTGATGGCCTCATGAGTCAGTTCGGGTTTGAGTTCTCCCCAGAGTTGAATGCCTTCCAACAAGGTCCCAGACTGGTTGAGTCTTGGTTGCCCCAGGCTTAGTGTGGCGTCCATGTGGAAATGAGAATCCACAAAGGGAGCCGAAAGCATACAATTTTTGCCCTCGGTGGTTTGCAAAGCCTCGGCATCCAAACCCTTTTCGACTACAACGATTTTCCCTTCACGTATTCCGACATCCACCCCTTCGGTTCCATCTGGCAGATTCACATTGCAGAATAAATGATCAAGCATCATAAGGAGCGAGCTTTTGCATAAAATGGTTTTTATTGAATTTTGATATAATCATTCCGTGGGTTCTAAGACATTCTCCTTCACAAACATCCTGTCTCTGCGACTGACATGCGCCATAGAATCTGCTGCGACCGTTTTTCCTATATCTGATTGATATGCTGCTTCAAAATCTTTTTCTGTCTCAAACCAGAGTTCTGAAATTCCATCATAGAGTGCCTCCTCAGACTCTACGACATTAAAACAGATGCGCTTCACTCCAGGAAGCTGGCGTGCAAGTGGTGCATGTTCTCCAATCCACCAACTTCGAAATTCCTGGACGCTACTGTCTTCACGCCTTTTGAGTAAAATCACAGCTTTAAACATGGTCCTCCTTAATTATCCGTTAAACTTTAGTTCTGGCCAGCGGTCTGCCTGAATTGGCAACTGCGACAGCAACCAGCATCTCATCTTCACGAGGAGCATCGGGAATGCTGATTTCCATTGCATCCATATGATCAAAACTCCAAATGCTGTCCTTATTGGTGATGGGCAAAACCAAAACAGAACCTGGGCCTCCCATTTTTTTCGTGGAAGGAATGATGTCATCCCCTTTTTCGACGGCTTCACGGACAGGCTTTCCAAAACGCGGATGGAGTATGGCTGCCGCATGTTCGATCTCTCCACCAACTCCAATCACAGCTCCCTTCCCGTAACTTGTGATGGATCCAGGCTCCACTCCGAGTGCTTCAACCACTTTTCTTGCAAGCAAACCGCCTATTTCTGCTCCTAGATCGTACATGGGTTCCAGATCCTCAACGTAGCGTCCTGCATAAGGATTTTGAAAAACACCTGCAGCCAATGCTTTTTGTGCAGGAGGATCAATGGTCTTTCCCATTTCCAGATGGATCTCATCCAACTGTATGACCAGCCTTCGTATTTTAAGTTCAAGTTTCATGATCTTTAGGAGATTTATATGATAATTAAAAACATTTTAGGGATAGTTTAAAATGTTTAATGGTAAACGAATTTTTCAAATACAAATAACTAGAAATTATTTTAATTTTTTCATAAACAATCAAGGAACATAAACTATGAGTGACAGGCTATTTTTCGCTGGCTGAAGATTGGCCTGGGATTGGTTTGGAATAAGGGCTTTAAAAAAAACTTCATCTGAATCAAGATTATATGAAATGCTAACAAGACTGGCGGCAATTATGCCAGTTGCAGTAAAAATTACTGTTAGCGAGTTACCGATCTTTCTATGCAGCCAGGATTTACGCCCCATACACAATCTCTTAGAAAGAAATAAAATTCTGTAGTCCGTGAGTAAACGAGGAATAGGGAAAACATTTTTTTGTCCCCACATTTGAATTTCAGGAATTCTAGATTTATGCTTACAGATTCCGGACAAGACAGAACGGGTCAAAATCGATGCAGTACCTATGCCCGATCCTGCTTTAAAAAAACTGAATTGACCCTCAACGGACACAGGGTTAGCTTTTATAAATGAAGATTACCAAAATGCTTCTGGAACCAAGGCACAACGAGGAATGCTGGACATCGGAAAGACAAAATATTTTAGCTGGTTATTACTGATTATATTCAGTATTTGGCATTCAACTGCTCAAGCAGTAGAACTACCCATTACGAAAGCAGCTGCCCCTGAAACCGTTTTTGGTGGAGTAGGAAGACTCTATGAAAGCTGGCATGTAGGATATGACATGATGATCATGAGTACCCCTCACACTTCAGCTCATCGGAATCTCGGAGTTACCAACCGTTCACTTTGGCTGGAATGGTGGCCTAGTGACCGTTATGGCATGAAAGGATTTTACGCCATGCAGCATTTTCAGTCCTTTGGAAGCAACCTATTCGATATCGATTCACGTCATGTGGGAGGAATGTTCAAAGGGCGTTTCCCAATCAATACCGAATGGCAAATATCTGCTGGCATAGGAATGGCACAAACGGATACCGAATTAGCAAATAAAACGCTATCGAGTACCATGATCGTTAGTGAATTCAGGATCGGAGTAAAGATTTTTTCCAATTGGGTCATGGAACTTGGAATGATGACCCTGGATGGTGCCAGTGGTGATGGCCCAGATGACGATCGGTTAGGTTCTACTAACTATATTGTTGGTCTAGGATTTGGGTTTTAAAAGTCATACAGGAAACAAAAATAATGCAATTACCTAATGTTGAGGAATTGAGTTCGGAAGACAAAAACTGGTTTGCCCGTGCCATTGCAGGAATGATTGTAGCTGATGGTAGAGTTGATAAAAGCGAAACTGTCTTTTTAAAACAAGCTCTAGGGTTTCTGGAGGACCGTTCTCAGGTGGAGGAGATCATGGGAATTGTCAAACAGGGAAAACCGCCTCAAATGCCCCCGGCAAAGATCGACTCGAAGCAAGCCTTCATCATGTTGAAATACCTCTCTGAGTTGATGGTGGCAGACGCCAACCTCTCACCAGGTGAAGTTCGATTTTTTGTCTACTCTGGTCGTCTGTTGGGATTCACCCCTGAAATCCTTACCAAACTCTGGAAAACAGCCCGTGCACAACTCGAATCCACTTTGCCAAAAGCCAGCGCTCAAATAGGCAACCAAACAGTAGAAATCATTTTAAATGAATTACACGATAGTAAATTCAGCTTTCGATCTAGGCAGGCTCTGACTCCCAATTGTAAAATCCTAATGAAACTACATAGGGCAGACGGAAGTTTCTGGGAGCCCATCGCTTGTCGAATGAGTGGACAACATCAGGACAGATTCGATCAGGAAAGTTTTACCATCTTCGGAAAATTTGAACAAAAAATCTCAGAACATCATGGAATCCTTCAAATTCTGCATCCGGAACAATTCACTGATCATGATGAGAACATCCTGAAGCCTAATAAGGATTCTTTGATGGGCCGATTGGTTCAGTGCTTTATCTGTAATGAACCTCGAGTAAAGCATTATGTTTTAAGATCAAGGAGCATGATCACTTCTCCAAATATCTTTGGTGTGCCAGCCTTTGTAAAACCCTCTGGCAACCTTCAGTTCTGTGATTACAACCTGATCCAGGTTTCTACATGTCCAAAATGCGGGTTTTCCTCTAATGACCTCAACTTCTTTAAAAAGCAAAACAGCGACGAGCCTCCTTTTAATGTCGATAAAATCAAAGAGTCCTGGACGGAAAAGGCCAAAACACTTTTAGAACAGGCACTTCAATCCGAACAAAGCTATTTCTCGGAAGAGAGAAACGCCAATGATGCCATTTTATCCTACGATTTGGCCATCCTCTCGCTCAATCAACTGGCAGAACACGAAAAAGATCCACAGAAAAAAATCGACTTGTTACGGAAAATTGCATCTATGCTGTTGTTTCAAGCGGAAGTTATGATGGAAAATCAACAGCGCGATAAAGCAGAAAATAACCTTGAAGAAGTAGTAAAAACCCTTGAACCGGTTTTTCAGAATATGGAAGGCCGCGTCATCATCCATACTGCTTTACTGATCTTTCAAATCAAAATCTACTCCGGGGATACTCAATCTGCTGCACAATACATGAAATTCATGGATGGATACGATACCGACGGAAAACTTGATCCCAATAGTGAGGAAGCAAAAGAACTCAAAGCCTCTGCCAAAAAATTAAAAGCCGTATTCGATGACCGTGAATTATTGAACAAAGACAATCTTTCTAGATTTCACTTGGATGAATAATAATCTACGCTCGGATTCCTTTTCGTTCACTGATTATTAACACTAATAATAATCCATATAGTTCCACCATGCCCTCTGAAGATACAACTAGCACTGTCAATCAAAGCCATAACGAGCATGCTGATCAACCGACTAGGCTAAAAAATAAAAAAATCTTGCTGATGCTGCCTGAGGAACTTCAAAAAAAAATGAAAGGAACTCTTAGAAATCGTTTCAATACCCTGGATGTGATTGTTCCTGTAGAAACTTTGAGCATGAAGGAGGAGGAACAAAACAAATTTCAATGGTTGCTCAAGTTCCCATGGGATTTCCCGGAAACCAAAGACCACCAACCACCAGACCCCAGACTCGTATTTCGAGTACAGGGCATGGCAAAAATTAATTATAAAAAACTCGAACAAACCAACAATAAACTTCTGACAAACCTAAAGTCTCGATGCTTTGAATTGATCGAATCCCTTCATTCACGCCAGCGAAGTGAAGCATTTTTGAAGCTAGCCATGAAAGACGCAGTCCTTCGTTATAAGATCAAGCAGGAAATTCAACTCAAGCATAAAATTGACCACCTCAATAATGCTATGAGACAAGTTGAAAAACCTTATCATCAAGCGATTAATTATATTTTTGCTACTGCCATTGAGCAACTTACCGGAGTGGCTGTTTTGGACGGATTGATGAAAGGATTGGTAAGAATACTGATCGTAGACGATCTTGGGACAAGAACCATTGATGGCATGACCGCCCTCAATTACAGCAGAAAATATCTTTCCTTCATGAGTTCAAGTGAACTTGAATCCAAATTCAAGGCTTTCAAAAAGGAGCACATGGAAGATCAGGAGAAAGAAACCAATCTTTCCGAGTTCATTTTTAAATCACCAGAATTTGAAAACATTGATATTGTCTTCTTTAACCGCTGGCATTTCTCAGAGGATGAGTTCATGGTTCCTGTTCTTCTGAGAAAAAAAACAATTTTAAGCAAACAGGAACAAAGAAAGACCAATCAGAATCCTGAGTACATTGAAAAACAAATTGAAAGTGAAAAGAATTCTATTAAAGAAGCAGAAAAAAACTTAAAGACCGTCCTTAAGGAAATTGAAAAGATGGAAAAAGGAAGGTATCAGGAGGAGGAGGAATATCAAACCCTACGCAGTTCTCAGAAACGGATTCAAAATGATATCTCAAAAAGAAAGAATCGTCTCAAAACACTTGAAAAACCTGTGAAACAAACGGACCAGGCCGTCGTCATTAAATTTGACCTCTATGAGACCTTCAAAGAAAAGCAGTCATTCATGGACAGGTTGGGGGACAAAGTAGGCGACTGGGGGTTGGATTCATTATGGGAAAAACATATGAATCCTGATGATCGTTTCAGTTTCAAAAAACTACACCAGATGTCAGGAATTTCCAAAGAATGGATTGCCTTAAATAAGGAGTATAACAGTTCCAAACTCTTCACGGAAAGATTGAAGGATCAATTGAATGAATATGCAGGAAAATATGGGATGTTGGTCAAAGAATCTAGATCACGTGCAGCAGGACCTGGAAGCTATCAACCGATGCTAGATGATCATATTATGGATTCTTTGGAACTGGCTGTGATCAATTGTGAAATTTTAAACCGCATTGAAAAATCAAGAGAAAGCGCAGAAAACAATCTTTGAGCTTTTCCCTGACTCAAAAGGCACTTACGCCCTTCTTCTTTCCAATCGGAATCCCCAAAAAATAACCATCGGCAAAAGAGGAACCACGCTATTTCCTCCTGGATGCCTGATTTATATCGGAAGTGCTTTCGGTCCAGGTGGTTTGAAAGGGCGGATTTCACATCACCTCCGCATACAAAAACACCCCCATTGGCATCTCGATTATCTGCGTCAATCTATTCCATTAAGCCAAATCTGGTATTCTGAGAACAAATTGGTTTTGGAACACCATTGGGCCTCAATCATGTCTCACTGGGATGGAATCAGCATTCCAATGAAAAAGTTTGGTGCCTCAGACTGTAAATGCTCCACCCATCTCTTTCACCTCAATCAACCTCTGGAATTCAATGAATTCCAGAAAAAACATTCTGATATTTTGAAACAGCCCAATGATCTTAAGCAGGTAATTATTTGAATCGAAATGAAAATCCCAGAGTGATCTTCACTCTCTGGATTTGGTGAAGTGGTCCAGTATTTCCTGTTTCTGATTTCTCAATTGAAGAATCCATTCCACTATTTCCCTGACTGCACCCTGGCCCCCAGAAGCACTTGAGGTATAAAGACTGGATGCTTTGACTTCAGGGCGTGCATTCTGAACAGCTATTGGCAGTCCCACTCTGCGTAATACAGGAATATCGAGGAGATCGTCTCCAATATATGCAATTTGACTTTCTCTGAGTTGATGTTTATCCAGCAACTGTTCCAGAGCTTCTTCCTTCCAAAAAAAACCTTGGCATATTTCATCAAATTTTAATTCCTCAGCTCTTCTCTTAACAACACCAGATTTACGTCCTGTGATAATTCCTGCGATCAAACCTGCCTGTCGAATCATGGCTATGCCCAAACCATCTTGGACATCAAAACGTTTGTATTCTCCTTCTATTCCATCAAGGATGATTCCGCCATCAGTCAGCACTCCATCCACATCGCAAAGAAACATTTTTAGACGTTTCGCAATTTCAACTGTTTCGTGAAATGAGGCCAATGGTGTAATAGGTGTTTTGATTACAAAGAAGGCCGAAACCCATCCTTAGAATATATTGTTTTTAAAAATAATATTAAGAAATACCAAATAAATGGAGCAAGTATCGCTTAAAATATCTACACAGATTTAGTATTATGTTTAAGTGAAATTGACGAAGCAGTATTAAATTATCCTGAAGGAATAAAATAATCGAAAATTGCTTATTTGGTACAATTTCTTTTAACATTGCACCCCATTCAATCAGATGAAACATCAAACCATTTTCTCATCTCTTCAACGAATGATTCAAAACCTTCAAGGTGAAGCATGTTGGGTCCATCACTAGGAGCATTATCAGGATCATTATGAACTTCAGCAAAAACGACATCGGCACCACATACCATTCCACATCGCATCATATATTTTGCAAATGAACGATCACCCCCACTCTTATCTCCTTGTAATCCTGGCATCTGGACGCTGTGAGTAGCATCAATCGCCACCGGACATCCAAATTTTTTCATGATTGGTATAGACCTGAAATCAACTACCAAATTATTGTAGCCAAAAGTCGTTCCTCGCTCAGTTAAAATGATTTGTTTGCATCCAAAGGAAATTAGTTTTTCTTTTACATTTTCCATTTCTTGTGGTGACAGGAATTGTCCTTTTTTAACATTAATTGGCTTTCCTGTTTCAGCAGCGGCTTTTAGCAAATCAGTTTGCCTGCACAAAAATGCAGGTATTTGTAGAATATCAACAATACTTAAATTTCTTGGTTGATCGGATTCGTGGACATCGGTTAAAATTTCTAAATTGAAATTCTTTTTTAATTTTTCAAATCCTTCAATTGCATTGGAAGCACCTCTGAAGCCTTTTAGACTGCTGCGATTCGCTTTGTCAAAGCTCGACTTATAGACAAAATTAACATCATATTTTTCGCAAATTGATATTAGTTTTTCTGCAATTCTTGCTGCATGGCTATACCCCTCCCAGACACAAGGGCCAGCAATTAGGGATGGTTTCTTATAAATATGATTATAAAAATTAGACACTTCCACCTACTGTTTTGCGAATGATGTCATCATGATTAAATTCAGCCCAATACAATTCAAAGGCCACTCCATCTTCTATTCCTTCAAATTGATGAACAAAACCAGGTTTTACACGAGTAAAATCACCAGGTGCTAAAATTGTTTCGTCTATTAGATCAGATTGATCATTCTGCCACACTCGGACAAGCATTTTCCCACTTTCACAAAAAAATCCGTTCCATTTGTATTTGTGATAATGTTCAGAGCATTTGTATCCTGATTTAAAACTGATTCGATGAAACTCCAAAACACTATTTGAATGGACGAGTTCTGTTTCACCCCAAATTTTTCCAGCTTTCATAAATACCTCTTTTAATTTATTTTGAGTTTCTTCCTCTTTTGGGTTCATAAGATTTTAGATGAAATATTAATTTTGATTAAGTTCATTTTCAAAAAATCATTGAATCCCTCAACTGTTAATCATTAAGTTGATTGGACTAATTTATTAATAAATTTCAGATCTTCTGGATTATCAACAGATAAATGTTTATATGATGTGGAAAATGTTCTGATACAGTAACCGGCCTCAAGGAATCTTAGTTGTTCTAACTTTTCTAAATTCTCTAATCTTCCTGAAGGAATCGAATCAAAGTTTTTCAAGATATCCCGACGAAACCCATAAATACCATGATGCCCCCAGAATTCAGTAACGTCTAACCATTCCGTTAATTTTCTGTCTCGGATATAAGGAACCGGACTTCTAGAAAAATAAAGTGCTTCTCCTTGATGCCCACATACAACCTTTACTACTGATGCATCACTAAGTTGTTCCGTTGTCTGTATTTGCCAAATCGGTGTTGATATATCAGCTTCTGTATTGACCAATTTCTGAATGATTCCATCAATCAGTTTGGGTTCTACTACTGGCTGATCTGCCTGGACATTGATGATTATACCTCCAGGCAGTTGATCAATCACTGAAGCAATTCTTGCAGTACCGGATGAGCATTCAGGATCACTCATCAAGGCTTTTGCACCTGTTGACCCAACTGATTCAAAGACTTCTTCATTGTCAGTGATCACAAAGACTTTTGTGACCAATTCTGCCTTTTGGCTGCGTTCGATGACATGATGCAGCATTGGCTTTCCATTGATCTCCAAAAGGACTTTTCTCGGCAATCGGGTGGAGCCAATGCGAGCGGGTATTGCAACAACAGCCTGATCAGATGGATCTAATGGGAGAATTTTCATGGAAGAACGAGTCACCAGGATTCAAACCCCATTTGCTTTTGCCCAAGAGGAGACAGATCTTCTGATATGGCACGGCCAATAAAATCTTTTTCATAATCTTCTGCAGCAAAATCAGGAGAGCTTCTTCCTTCAAGAAAGCAGGGTTTTTGCCTTTCAAGATAATTTTGGTTTCTGTCACACCATGGGGCTGCACCTATGTATATCACACTGCTCATTTGATCACCATGATGGATCTCTTCAACTCCATGAATCACATCACTGTGCCACCAAACCGTATCACCCGGTTCGACTTCTGGAATGCTGACCAACCCTCTTAACAGGAGGGAATGCCATTCATCGGTTACCGCCTGGGCCTTTCCGGGTTCGGCTCCACAGAGGATTTCTTCAGGAACATCTTCCAGCATCGGACGCATCAAAACATAAGCAATCGTGTCAATGCAGGGAATCAGTTGCAAAGTCCCATCACCGGGGCCCTGACGACTTAAAGCGGTCCAACCCTGCCATGTCCTGAATGCACGACAGACCGCTGGTGAGTCGATTCCTTCAACCTTTGACCGATGGACTCCTGAGTAGGGATCATACTCTTCCCACTTTGTTTCAAAGAGGCTCCTGTAGGTTTTTCTGTAGGCTGGGTCTAACCACCGCTCTACCGAGCCTGAATCCATGTGCGGAGACAATCCTAGACTTTGATCGCCTGGTTGTCGCATTCGGATTCTATCGGCATAAGTACATTCCCGGTCCGGATGAAAATATTGTGTACCATGGGACTGAAAATCCCAGATCCGGTTGAGGAACGATCTGGTTTTAGCCATTGATTCATCCTGGCGGGCTTCAATTTGGGCTTTTGACCAGTAAATCCCGTAAATTTGCGGACGATCAGATTTAAGATCACTAAAATAACGGTCAAGCCCCTCTTTCTGTTTTGAGAAATAATCATTCTCTTCAACATACTCTTCCAGACTTTGGAACCATTCATTAGCTTTCTGTTTTGGAAATACCTCTCGAACAACTATCGCTCCAGAATTCTTTATTTCCTGAACTAGATCTTCGCTGACCTTCCCGCTAAGTATCTCGGAACATTTCAGCTCAGGTATAATACGTCGACCTCCAGACTTTTTGTCTTCGATGATCTCGATTTTTTCAAGGATCTTTTGCTTTAATATTTTGATTTTTTTTTCAAAATATGGGTGTTTTTGTCGAAAATCTTGTTTCAGCAAAACCGTATTTTCACAAATCTGGTCTAGATCGATTTTCGCCATATCTTGTTCAAGACAATGATGTGTAGTGGATACTATAAAAAGAAAGGAATCAACCAGGTTTGTAGACCCTGTTCGCTTCAGGATCCTCATAATTTGGCGCTAAATCCAACAGCTCTTTCCAGGCGTCATCACAGATTGGATGATTCGCCCAATCCAGGGTCTTTTGAATATGATCCGGTTGACTGATACCGCATATGGTTGAGGCTGTCTTTGTTGAATTCATAGAAAATTGAAGTGCTGCTGCGCCCAAAGGAATTTGGTAACGATTGCAGATACCTTCAATTATTTTGACAGGTTCGAGCATTTCATCACTTGCTTCCATGTAGGCCATTCTCCGGCAAGATTCACTTCCTTTGGCCAGAACTCCACTTGAGTAGGGTGCAGCGTTCAATACGGTGACGTTCCTTTCAAAGGCCTGATCGATCAGTTTCTCAGCATTTCGATTGATTAATGTAAATCGGTTGTGTGTGATCACTGCATCAAAATCCCAGTCTTTGAGAAGTTTCAGCATCACTTCGATCTTGCCTGCAGCCAATCCGACCGCTTCAACCAGTCCTTCTTCCTTCATTTTAAAAAGAGCTTCGAGAGATCCTTTAACACCGCTTATTTGTTCAAGATTTTCGGCATATTCAGGGTCATGCAAATGTACTAATTGAAGGCGCTCCAAACCCAAGGCCTTGAGGCTTTCCTCAAGGGATATTCTGGCTCTTTCACCATCGAACCTGTTGGTTTCCATGTTACGGTCCAACTTTGTTGAAATAACAAAACCTTCAGGAATCCCACCATTTTCCTTTATGGCCTGACCAATCCGTTCCTCACTTCGTCCAAATCCGTAGTTTCTCGAGGTATCAAGAAACTGAACGGGCCCTTTGAAAATTTCGAGAAGGGTTTCTCTCGCCTGCTTTTCACTGACATCATATCCGTATGTATCCGGCATCCCCCCCAAGGCTGTTGCACCAAAACAAAGGCTTGGGATTTTCAGCTTTGTCGACCCAACATTTGAATAAGATAATTCCGTTTTCATGGTCCTATATTTTTTGACTCATATGAGAGATGGTCCCAATTAACTGACCATATATGTTCTGAAATATGTAGGTTGAAATCAAATCGAATCCATTTATCTTATTATGATATTCAAAATTTTATCAGGACTGAACAAATCAAGTCCTGATTTGAAAGACCTTAATCCAGCCAAATCAAACGCAATCCAGCCGCCAGGAAAGCAAATAAAACTAAGTTACGGAAAATTTCAGCAGAAAGCCTGTGCCTGATTCGTTCACCTACAAGAAAACCCAGTAAAGTGGGAACAATGCAGAAAATGGATAAAAGGCCCAATTCAAACGTCACCATACCGTTGATGATGAATCCGATTAAAAGAGGAACACTCCCAACACTGAAAAGAAACCCTGATGCTGTGATGAATGTTTCCCGATCTGCGTTTTTGCCGATAAGATAGATGACCAACGGAGGAGCCCAAATCGATGTGAGCCCCCCCATCATTCCAGATAACATTCCAAAAAAAACCTGTGAAAAAGCATCGCCTTTTTCTGGAAGTCGATAATTGGGGAAAGTCAACGAACTGAAACAGAAAATGCAAATAGCGATACCTATAACCATCCTTATTTGATCCGAATCCAAACGGGCAGTAAATACGGTGGTGAAAGCCAAACTGAAAAAAATTGCAACTGCCATCCAGCGAAATTGAAATGCCACTGTTTTACGGTTTTGGGCTCCAAAAAACTGTCTGAAATTAGTCACAAGAATTGGAAATACGACCAGCGCCAGAGCAATTTTTGGAGGAAGAAATAAGGCCATCACCGTTACGGATGCAGTTGGCAATCCAATTCCAAGTGTACCTTTGATGGTACCGGCCAGCAGGAAAGTCAAACCCACCATGAGACCAGCAAACCAGTAATTTATATCAATCGCCCCATCCAACATCGATCATCGCTTGTGCTGTTTAAATATATGTTTTGCTTCGAACCGATTTGCATACCATTAAAATACATTTATCCTGTTTAAAACAATCAACTGGAATTGAAGTGGCACACACTATTACCAAGACGTCCATTATTTATTTTAATTTTCTCCTGAATTTCTGACTTTCGTTCTCAATCAAAACTAAATGCAGTATTCCTCCCGTTTCCTTTGGATGGGTGTATCAAGTTGGATTCTCTTCGCGTTTTTGAGTGCCCTCACCAAATTTTTTCGTGCGGAATTAGATCCTTTATCTCTTGTCATTCCATGGATTGGGATGAATGCAATTGTGGCAGGATTCTATATTATTTCACGAAAAGGTTGGCAAGGATTCAAGACACGCATTTTGAAAATCCACATCATTCGTGGAATTTTGGTTTTCTTTCCCTTTTTGATTGGGGTTTATGCCATCCGGCATTTACCCCTTGGTCAGTTCATGTCACTGGTTAATCTGTCTCCAATCATTCTGACTTTTTTCGCATTAACCTGGCTGAAAGAAACAGTAAGCCGTAAACAATGGATCTCCCTATTATTTGGATTCACAGGAATGTTGATCTGTATCCGACCCCAGTTCAATTTCATCTCACTGCTTGCACTTGCCCCTTTACTTGACGCCATTTCGATTGCTTTTGGCAATGCTTTGATTCGACGTTTTCCTGAGGAACCTACTATGAATTGGGTTTTTTATCAGGAAGCTTTGGGATTTCTCAGTGGAATTATTCTTTGGATGTTTCTTGATCTTCCTTTTGCGAATCTGGAGGATTTAAAGGCCATTCCAATTTTTGTCGTGGTTGATATTCTTGCCATGGCCATGAACTATCATGCGTTCCGCAAAGTACACGCAGCGACTCTTTCCCCGTGGTTTTATGTCCAAATCCCGGCAGCAGCTCTGATCGGCTTTGTTATGTTCGATGAAATACCCCATTGGACCGTTTTTACTGGGGGATTTCTGATTATTTTTGGTGGCTTATTGAGCAGCCTAAGGCTCAAAAAAGAAATCTAAATCTAGGAGTTACAGAGCAGATTCTTCAGGATCCTGGTAGGCGTAGTTAAGCGTTGCCGGCTGAGGACTTTTTAAAGGGGACCAATGTTCACTTATGATTTTATAGTTTCCTCCTTCATTAACCAAAAAAAGTTCCTTCATTCCAATGTCGATAATATTTGAGGAAGAGTAATCCTGGACGAATCGTACATGTACAACATCTTTACTTTCAAGAATTGAAAGATCACTAACATGAATTTTTCTTTGTTCTATTTTTTTATTTAAGATTCTTTTCCGATAAGACCAGCTTTTATAATTTGATTTGGCCGTCCTGAAATTTTCTGAGTAATAACTTAGGTAAAGTTCTACATCATCAGATTCCCAGGATCTTCTCCATTGTTCCACAAATGCCAATAAAGCCTGTTGTCTTTGGTTTCGTTCAGGGAAGGATATGAAACGGACTTCTTCTTCGATGATCACAGGAGTAGATGCCAATTTCACAAATTTACTCAATCCGAGAAGGTCGGGGTTACTGACGGAAATACAGCCTCTTGTGGCAACGGGTTTTCCTTCTGAAGTGCCATGAATCCAGATTCCATCACCATTTTTTCCATAAAGCACAAGGTCCAGATAATTTGGATAAGTCAGCTCGAACGATCCCACCCCGTAGACATTAGCAGCCTTGCCAAAATATTCTGCCAATTCCAAACCCGACCACGACTTGAAAAGCCAATACACTCCATTGGGGGTTTTAAGATCCCCCTCCCTAAGTTTATCACCTGATTTTTTCCCAGTCGTACATGGATAACTTTTGATTAAGTCCCACTCGTTCTGAAACTGATAAACCAAAAGCCTGCAATAAGATTTATCTACGATCAGCACCGTTGAGCCAGGGTAGTCAAAAAATATTAATGACGATGGCACAAGTTCATCAGCCTGAAGACAAGACAGATTAAAGATAAATAAAGTTATAAAGAAGTATCTTTTCAATAATTGCATTTTAAATGACAAGGAAGATGAGCTTAGAGCCCAATTACCATTAAACCGGTTGGTTCACTGAGGCTAATTTCTTCTTATAAAGCCACAGAACTACACTCACTATCATGGCTATGGGAAGAATAATCAATATAAGTGTGGTGATATAAAAAGCCCACAATGTTTCTTCTGTTCCAGAAAAACAGACTGCGCAGGCTTTTAATGCGGAAGGTAATACTAAGAAAAGACCAAAAAACCCAATTGTTTTATAATAGTTTTTTTTCAATGATTCCTTCATTTATCAAATTGATTCTTTAGGATCACCCATATTAAACCAAATATACCAAGGCGTACAACAAAGGCCAGATTCCCACCACAAAATACCATAGTATATGAATAGGAAGCAGACTTTCAGAAATACGGCCCTGGTGTTGAGTCCGATGGAAAAGACTTATTCCATATCCCATCGCCAGCAGAGCTGCCAACACATGGACACTATGGGCTCCAATGATGAGGTAGAACATGGCGCCATAAATACTTGAGCTGAGTGTCATGCCGTATTGTAAAAGCTGAATCCATTCATAGCCTTGTAACAAAAGAAAAAAAGCTCCGAGGTTGATTGCACCCAGATGAAATCTGTAAGCCTGGGTTTGTTTTTGCTGCTGGAGCAGATTTCTCGATTTGTAGACAGCAAACGCACTTAGAATTAAGAGGAAGGTATTAAATGCTGTTGCTTCAATAGGAAGGCGGGGTTGTCCCCAGGGAGGCCACTCATCAAGTCCAGCTCTAATAATGAGGTAGGCACTAATCAATGACGAAAAAAACATTACTTCCGTAATGATGAAAACGACCATTCCAAAAACCGCACTTGGAACAATCGGCCTTCGCCTCGGCCTGTTTCCTACCTCTACCTCACCTGCAACCAGCAAATAATGCAAAGGCACGATTTTCATAGACGCTGTTCAATGCACGTTTTGTCTTCAATGCAATCCTTCCACTGCTGTCCGGAAGTTTTCATGACGTCAGCGGCTGTTCCAAAGAAAAACACCCCGAGAAGAACCACACATATGATGAGTAGGTACCAGATTAGTTTTTTTTCAAATCTAAGATGCATGAAATTAGCAGCGACCATGAAGGTTTTGATCAAAGCTATTCCAAAAGCAGTCAATACCGTAAACCAAGGAATTTCCAGCATTGGTCCAGCCACACTGATCGCCAGGAGGATCAGTAGCCAGAACCAAATCTTTACATAATTGGGATGCGCATGAGATTCACTCACAATGGGTCCTCAAAAAAGATTAAAAATTTGCAATGTAGAGAATGGGAAAGAGGAAGATCCAAACAATATCGACAAAATGCCAGTAGATCCCAATCAACTCAACTCTTTGTAGATTGTAATTTTTTCGTACATCAAAAGATATTATTGCCATGATCACCATCCCACCGAATACATGTAAAGCATGTAGCCCAGTGGCAGTGTAATAAAACGACCAAAAGATATTATCCGTCAGTGTGTGCCCGTGCAGGATCTTAGTCGAATATTCATAAGTCTTCACAAGAATGAAAACCAATCCACCACCGATCGTGAACCAAATGTAGCGAAATGAAGCAGCAGTATCACCACGTTCTGCAGCAGCATGTGCCAGCACAATGGTCAAACTTGAGGTAAGTAGAACGAAAGTATTAAACGCACCTGCAGTTGTACTAGTCATCGATGCATCTTCAAATCCAGGGGCATTGTTGAATTTGAAAAGCAGGAAGCACATGATCAGGCCTCCGAAGATAAAAATCTCAGAGGCCATCAGCCACCAAACGGCAAGTCTTCCCGTGGGAATGCCTGTAGCCGTGCGATGGGTGGCAATGGGTCCGTGTGTAGACATTTTTGATCCTTAGCTAATTGTTGGAAACTTTTTTTCAAACATTGGATTTAGGGGGAATATGCTGTGGCCAATAATCTTCATCATGACCTGGCACACTGTATTCGTAGGGCCCTCGATAAACAGTTGGCATTTCAGCGAAATTGCCATGGGGAGGAGGCGAAGGAATCGTCCATTCCAATGTGGTAGCACGCCATGGATTCATAGGTGCTTTCTTGCCTTTGAAGATGCTGTTGAAAAAATTGTAAATGAAGACAAATTGAAACAGCAGCATGATCACCATAGAAACTGTTGCGAAAATTCTTATTCCTTGGAGATCTGGAGAAGCCAAGTCAGGATATTGTGTGTAATCCGCAATCCTTCGATGCTGACCTGCCATTCCAACCAGGAACAGTGGCAGAAACAAACCATTGAAAGGAATTATGGTTCCCCAGAAATGAATTTTATTGAGGGTTTCATCCAACATCCTGCCAAACATTTTAGGAAACCAAAACGTTATGGCGGCAAACATACCGATGATGGTGATCGGGAAAAAGGTGTAGTGAAAATGGGCAACGACAAAATAGCTGTCATGAAAATAAATATCCATGGCACTGGAACCCAGATAAATTCCAGTCACTCCACCAATTAAAAATGAAACCAGAAAACTCAATGCCCAAAGCATAGGAGTCGAGAATTCAATCGATCCTCCATATAAAGTAGCGATATAGGAAAACACCATCTCCGCAATAGGTATTGAGATCAGAATTGTTGTAATTACAAAGACATTTGCCATTCTGGGATCAATGCCAGCAATAAACTGGTGATGGGCCCATACAATAAAGGAAAGTCCTCCTGTACCAAATGCGGTGTAAAGGATGGTACGGTAGCCAAAAAGCTTCTTTCTGGAAAAGACCGTGATAATATCGGCCACAATCCCCATAGTCGGTAAGAGAACGACATAAACTTCAGGATGACCAAAAAACCAAAACAAGTGCTGCCACAACAAAGGATCACCTCCTCCGGAAGGCATAAAGAAAGAAGTGCCCAGACGCTGGTCAAAAAAGAGCATCACCGCTCCTGCCACCAAGGGCCCCACTGAGGACATAAAGAGGATCACGGCAATATTGATCATCCAAATCACTATAGGAATGTCCATCATCCCCATGCCAGGTGCTCTGGCATTCATGGTTGTAGTAATGAAATTTATTCCACCCAGTAAAAAGGCAACAATTTCAAGTGCAACCGCAAGCAACCACAATGATGCCCCCCAATTTGTCAGATTGTATTCTGCAGCCGCTGACAAAGGAGGATAGGAAGTCCAGGCACCTCCGAAACCACCTCCTTCCACGAAAAAAGAAAGAATCAGCACCAGGGCACTGACCAGAAAAACCTGATAGGACAACCGGTTGAGCCTTGGGAAAACCATATCATCACAGCCAATCATCAGTGGAATCATCCAGTTTCCAAAAGCGGCAATGAGAACTGGCATGGCAACCCAAAAGATCATGATGGTTCCATGGTTGGTCACCAGCATGTTGTAGTTCGCAGGATCAACAAATCCATACAACGGCACTTCTGCTCCAGGAAAAGCCAGTTGCATTCTGAAGGCATAAGCAAAATAACCTCCGATTGCCGCCATGAACAAACCAGTAAACATGTACTGAAACCCGATCATCTTGTGATCAAGTGGAAAGATGTATTTCATTAAAAAACTCTGTTCATGATGAGCCTCATGAACCTCGGCCTCATGAACAATTGATTCGGATTGCTGTCCCATTGATGTTCCTTGGAATGATATATTGCTTAAAGGTGCTTTGTTTAAAAGCTCTTTGCCAGTTCAATAGCATAAGGCGTGGATTTATCCGTTTTTGAAACGGTAAACGGCAGAGGAACAGGTCCAAGTTGTCGTTTCTTTTCAAAATGGCTTTCATAGCTTCCTGACCTGATTGCATCCATGGTTTCGTCATAGCTTTGTTGATCTGGATGTACCGTAATTGCAGCCATCATCATCGTGTGTCCCCGTCCGCAAATCTCTGCACACTGAAGATCAAAGGTCCCTGATTCAGTAGGTTTGAACCAACCTTTGATCGTTCTTCCTGGAATGGTGTCCTGTCTGAGTCGGAATGCTGGAACAGCAAAATTGTGCAGAACATCTCTGGACTGAAGTTCAAAGTGATACGTTTTATCTTTGATGACATGCAGATCATTCACCGTGTTGACATCGTCCTCTGTGTCTAGTTTTCCATCTTCACCTGTATGGACAAAAGACCAACTCCATTGCTGTCCGATGGCGCGAATCGTGTCTTCATTAGCAGGTAGAGTTTGTTTAACATTTACCCATACGACAATCACAAATCCGATCAAAAACACATCAAATGCAATGACTCCATAATGTGGATAGTGAGTCCAGACTTTTTCCGAATGTTTTTCTCCAGTGATATATTGGGCCTTTGTTCCTTCACGCCTTCGGAATCGCAAAAGGAAATAAAAAAGTGTCGCCAATGTAATGATGAACCAAAAACCTACAATGATGGTAATCATATCGAACAGGAAATCGATATCTCCTGCAAATGAAGAAGCCGCTGGGACAAAACTGCTGATCAAACCAAGATCTAAATATTCATTCATGACTCGTTATTAAGAATAGTTATGTCTTTAAAGGACAAAAAATATGGCTGCCAACATAAATAAAGCCGCTCCAACGAAGACAACACGGAAAAGCTGGACAGCCATCGCATTTGAATCAGATTTTTGCATAATTTTTTTTAAATGATAAACATTCGATCAATCACCATGACTGTACAAATGACGGGAAGATAAACAATGGATACTAGAAACACCAATCTTGCTCTATCAACACTGCGTTCTTTCATAAAACGAATAATCGGAGTTAAAAATCCAATTCCTCCCACGATAGCAAAGGCACTAAAAATCAACCCACCTTGTTCAACAAAATAAAAAGAGAGACTGGAAATTAAGAGGAATAAGCCGTTGATCAGCATTTGAAGAGCTGTTCTGGAACCTTCTTGGTCATCCAAAGAAAGCATTTTGAAGCCTCCTAAACGGTAATCATCACGGTACATCCAAGCTATGGCGAAAAAATGAGGAAGTTGCCAAAAATAAAGCAAAAGGAAAATAGGCAGACAGGTCAAGTCAAGCTGCCCTTGTTGCGCAGCCCATCCCATCAAAGGAGGCAGAGCTCCTGTGACAGCACCAACCCATGTATTAATCCAGGAGATTCGCTTCAGCGGAGTGTAGACGAAAATATAACTTCCAAGTGTCATCACCCCAAGCAGGGCTGTAACAAAATTGACTGTAATCCAGAGGAAGGAAATTCCAAGAAGAGAGAGAATGACACCAAAAACAAGAGCCTCTTCTGCCTCCAATCGGCCAGAAGGTAAAGGACGATGTTTTGTGCGTTTCATCCTTGCATCATGGAACCGCTCCTGCCACTGGTTGAGAACATGAGCTCCAGCTCCAGTCAATGCCGTTCCGAATATCAATTGGAAGAGGGTAAAATTGATGGTACTTCCTACAGGAAGCAGATAACCGATGAGCGTGCTCATCAGAACGATGAACAGCAATCTTGGTTTTGTCAGCGCAATGTAATCACCCAGGACTGAAAAGGATATTGACTCTCCTAATCTCAGGGCTCTTTCTCTAGAATTCAATAATATTTCCTCGATCATCCATGTTCCAGGGGCGAATGGGAAGTGATAACACAGGCAAAAAGATTGGCGCAAGTTAATAAGTAAATTTACTAAGAAAGTAACATTTATTCTATAATCTTTTATTCAATCTCAGCTTAGTGGCCAAAAAAATGGTATTTTTAATCATTGTGCACAGCTATTACAGAATATGAAAATGATTTATTAGGATTAAGTTATCTTTTCCAGAACCATTCGAAATAAATTCCATGCAAAAAGACACTCCTTTCCCTAAAGTCAGCAAACATCAAAAATTGCCCCATATGCATGCTGATAGAGAAGCCCGACTCAGAGAAGAATTTTCCCGACAGTTCATACATGGAATGTCTGAACGCATTAGGGGGGATTTTGGTCCTAAACAACTTGAGGGATTTATTAGAAAGAGGTTCGAATTTTTTCTACAAGCAGTTGGGAAACAGGGGTTGATTCGTCTTCAAAGTGGAAAACCCCTCAGTGATCAAGATCCGCAGATGCAGTTCTACGGCACCGCCACCATCGAGGTCGTTTGTCCTATTGCACCCTATGGAGTCGTGACTCTTGAAAAATTGATGCGTAAGAGAAATCACCATGTCACTCAGAGCATGCATCCGATGATGTCGGTCGACTTTGATCAAAATGATGGTCTTGTTTCCATTTCTGCACCTGACCCCGAAAAGCGCATTTATGATTACATATTCATTCAGTTTGAATCAGAAGGGGATCCCGAACAATTGCAAGAATTAGAATCAGCCATTGCAAAGCACATGCTTGCCGTTCAGTGCTCCTTTGAAGATCAGTCCTCGATCTTGAACAAACTTGATCAACTGAAAGACCGCATCCATGAACAGGAACATATTTCAGAAGAAGATATTATTGAATGGCAGAAACTATGTGACTGGCTGAAAAAGGACAATTTCACATTTTTTGGATACTGCTCACTTATCTCAACCACAAATGCAGATGAACAAGCGTTTGAACCACAAATTTCTTCTGGACTAGGAATTTTGAACCCTCGATTCGTGGAACAGGAACAGAATCAAACATTCCAGATCCTCAAAGCCCATTTATGGAGGCATCATCAAAACACCTTCCCCTTCAAACTTGATCGAATCGCTGCTACCAGCCCACTGCTTCGATTTGAGAACCTCATGCGACTTGGGCTGAGACTACCGGCAGAAATATCTTCAGATGCCGAAATCCCTCAAGTGGAACACGTTTTTCTTGGTCTGCTTCGAAGTAGTTCTTTGAATGTCAAAAACATCGAAACACCTTTGATTCACAAGAAAATAAAATCCATTTTCCTGAACAAAAGGATGCTTCCCAACAGCTACGATTACAATGAAGTCGTCCGAATTTTCGGAGCTACTCCTAAATTTGAGCTTTTTCGATCTACTGCAGATGAACTGCTTCAGATGGTCGAGGATATGTTTTCGGTACATGACCCGAATCGTATTCATTGTTTCCGGATCCAAACCAAAGCACCTGGGATACTGAAGCTGATGATCATGCTTCCTCTTCCATTATTTAATGAGGTATCAATCCAGAAGATCGTCCTTCATCTTAAAAGTCGATTCAATCACAGAAGCCTGGAATGGTACACCGCTTCAGAAGGTGAAAAATGCAGGCTTCACCTTGATCTCGAAACACCCCTTGAATCTTCAGAATATTTACACAAGAAAACGGATCTTCTTCTGTTGGAAAAAGAACTGAGTGACCTCATCAATCCCTGGGATTATAGACTCAAGGAATGGCTGCGAAATCATTATCCCGGTTCTGACGGAAAAACCCTTTTTGAGCGCTACGCACCTTTGATGCCTGGGCATTACAAAGTACGGGTCAGTTGTGAAGATGCAGCTGAAGACATCCGCCACCTGGAAAAGCTCTCCCATGGAGAACCAATTCAAGTGGATTTAAAACCTTTTCAAACTCCAAGCATCATCCCGGGTCCAGTCTCCCTCCTTCTTCTCTATACCCAGGAACAGTTGGACCTTAATCAGGTCATGCCTGCCCTTCAAAATCTTGGTGTTCATGTCATCGATCAACTTTCAACAAGATTCGGAAATCATGAAAAAACTCTTGGATACCTTCAGTCCTTTCGTGTAACCCGAAAAGATGGTACGTCCATCGATGAGAAACGCTATAAATCATTGCTTGAAGAAATCCTTCGAGAAGAATTCCTGGGAAGAACACGCAACGATCCATTAAACGCACTTGCACTTCTTGCCGATTTGGATCTGGGAGCAATCAAAATCCTGCAGTTATATCGAAATCTTTATTTGCAATTGAACGACCCATACAGCATGGACACCGTCAACCAGTGCCTTTTAAGAAACTCTGGTTGTGCATTTAGTCTGTATCAGACATTTTCAACTCGATTCTCTCCGGAACAATCATATGGGCAACTAGACTACCGCCAACAAGTCCTGTTGCCAGAGAAGGATGCACAATTCAAGGATTTACTCAACAAAGTTAAAGATTTAGGTGAAGATGTTATCTTACGACGGCTTTATGATTTGATTCAGAACACATTAAGAACCAATTTTTTCCGAAAACATGAAATTTCCGAAACCTTCATCTCGGTCAAATTGAATTCTAGAAAAGTCGAGAAAATGCCGGCACCGACACCACTTTATGAAATCTTTGTTCAGGACGTGGGAATGGAGGGAACCCACCTGAGATTTGGCAATGTCGCGCGCGGCGGGTTGCGCTGGTCCGACAGACCCGATGATTTCCGCAACGAAATTCTTGGACTGGCAAAAACCCAACAATCCAAAAACGTAGTCATCGTACCCGTTGGATCCAAGGGTGGTTTCGTCCTGAAATCAAAATTCAAAGACCGCAAAATGGCTCGGGAGGAATCCCACATACAATATCAACGATTCATCCGTGGGATGTTAGAAATCACCGACAACTTAGACCGTCACGGAGAACCTTATCACCCGCAAGATGTGATTTGTTATGACTCTATGGACCCCTATCTTGTAGTAGCTGCAGACAAAGGGACTTCCGCATTTTCTGATACGGCCAATCAGATATCCATGGAACATGATTACTGGCTCGGGGATGCCTTTGCATCCGGTGGATCCAGCGGTTATGACCATAAAGAAGAAGCAATCACCTCTCGGGGTGCTTGGGAATGTGTGAAACTGCACTTTCTGGAAATGGGCCATGAAATCGAATCCGACATAACTAAAGTGGTGGGAATCGGCGATATGAGTGGTGATGTCTTCGGCAATGGTATGCTGCTCAGCAAAACCCTGCAGTTGAATGCTGCCTTCAACCACCTTCATATTTTTCTAGATCCAGACCCGGATCCGGAGATCAGCTGGAAAGAGCGTTACCGTCTCTTTCAAATGAGTAACTCGACATGGAAAGACTATAATACATCGATCATCAGCCAAGGTGGAGGAATCTATGAAAGGCGGGCAAAAGCGATCGAACTTAACCCTGAAACTCGCAAAATGCTTGGGACTGAAGAACTTTACCATACCGGGGAAGAGGTGATTCGCCTGATCCTCAAAATGAAAGTCGACCTGATTTGGTTAGGCGGCGTTGGAACCTTCGTGAAAAGTCCTAGCCAGAGCAATCTCCAAGTTGGAGACCAGGCAAATAATTCGATCCGCATTGACTCCAGCGAACTTGGTGCCCGTGTGGTTGGAGAGGGAGCAAACCTCGGTTTAACCCAACTTGCCAGGATCGATTTCGGTAACCGGGGGGGGAGACTCAATACAGACGCGGTAGATAATTCTGCCGGAGTCAATATGTCAGATTATGAAGTCAACCTGAAAATTCTCCTGGAAAAGATTCAAAAATTGAACAAGTTCCCATCAGGAATAGATCGTAACCGCCTTTTGGCAGACGCAACCGATGAAGTTTCAGAGTTGGTCCTGGCCAACAATCGGGCTCAGCACCGTTTGATTTCAAAAGATTCCGTTCGTTCCAAAACAAGATTCCGCCATTTTCGCAGCTTAATCCAACACCTCATGGAAAAGGGATTGAACAAACGGAGTGAGTACATCCCTTCCAGAAACGAACTAGACCAGCATGAACAGTCAAAACAGCCTATTCCGCGCTCAGTCTTGGCAGTACTTCAGGCCTATGCGAAGATGGAGGTTTATGATGCTTTGACTGCACCTGAAATTCAGATAAATCCTTCTCAGGACGAAGAATATCTGGTCTATTTACCTGAAAAATTAAAAGAGCAATTCGGAGAGAATGTCCATGAGCATCCACTGAAAAAAGAAATCATTTCAACGATGATCACCAACCGGATTGTCAACCAGGCCGGATGCTGTTTTTTTGCCCGGATGCAACATCTAAGTGGTAAATCCATTCCACAGATCGCTCATGCATACCGCATCATGGAAATCTGCCTCAATGCTAAAACCCTTCGAAATCGGATTGATGAACTGGAAGGTTATTCACTGGAAGAGCGCTATCAAGCACAAATTGATCTTGAAGACAACCTCTTCAACCTGACAAGAACCTTCCTGGAAGAAACGGGTGATATGAAAGATGAGTTCATCGTTTCTCAGTTTCAGCCCATACTTGCCGAACTGCAAAACCGTTCAACACTGAAGGGGGAAAACGCCCATGCTTCAAAAAATTCTGATGAAAGTCAGATAGAAGAAACAGAACAAATAACTGGAATCACCATCCAAGATACTGAATTGGGAAACCTAGAAGCAGAACCACTCATCCCCCAGAACTTTAAAAAGGCGCTTCATCTGCTTCCGGATGTGCTGCATCTTGTACATCATTTTGGAATGCCCGTGGATCTTGCCCACAAACTGGTTGTTGAAATTGAAGAAAATTTCGGATTCGATTGGATCCTCGCACAGATTGATTCAATGAGCATTCTGAGCAATATGGAACTTGAACATCAGGACATGCTCACGTGGAATTTTGTACTTCGTAAGAAAAAAATTCTTCACCTATGTTCACCTATCATTCTTCATGAAAAAGGAATTGGAATCAAGAATTGCTTGAACAGGTTTGGTGATGAATTTGAAAAAAGATTGAACAGCTATCAGAGGTTATTGGATGAAATTCAGGGTGGAGCATCCTTCAACTTGAACAACATAACCGTTCTCCTCAGCCGTTTGGATTTTCTGGAAAAGATCAACACCCATCCCCTCACTACAATCGAAACATGAATGGACTTTAACCTATTCCATTTCCCCAACCAGGGTTTCATCCTTGCTAGAGGATTTTTAAAATATTCATTATATTTTCAACACAGGTTCTTCTAAATCATTCATTGCAACACTCTATAACTTAAGATGAGATGAACATATTCATTCTCGCGGGAGGAAGCGGTTCTCGGCTTTGGCCTTTTAGCCGTCATATGACTCCCAAACAATTCCTCAACCTTGGAAGCACCCACGAATCACTTCTTCAAGAAACCTGCAGGAGACTGAAGGGTTTTGCTGATGAAAAGCAAATTCGTGTGATTGGTTCAAATTCCCATGAATATGAACTGAAGCAACAACTCAAGCAAATCTACCCTGAATTTAAGGAAACAAATCTTCTTCTGGAACCAATCGGCCGGAATACCGCTCCTGCGATTCTCTGGGGCCTAAATCTGCTTTCAGAACAAGAGCTGGAAGCCCCTGTCCTGATCTTACCCGCAGACCATCTGATTGCAGACCTTAAAGCATTCCAAAATGCCATCAAAGATGCAGAGTCGCTTTGCAAGAAAGGTTTCATTGTCACCTTCGGAATAAGGCCAGAACATCCGGAAACAGGTTATGGTTATCTCAAGTCAGGGAAACCCTTGAATGAGGGTTATCAGCTTGAACATTTTGTTGAAAAACCTGATGAAAAGAAAGCACGCGAATATCTTGAAAGTGGTGATTATACCTGGAATTCCGGGATTTTCATGTCCACTTCCAAAGTTCTGCTTGATGCCTTTCGACAACATGCCCCAGAAATGTCCAAGGTTTTTGAAGATTCAAGACTGAGTGGGGCTGACCTTCTGAACCCAGTAACCGTAAAAGCGCTCTATCAGAAAGTACAAGACCAGTCCATTGATTATGCGGTAATGGAGCATGTCCAGAATGCCGCTGTGCTTCCGGTCAGTATGCAATGGAGTGATTTGGGAAGTTGGGAGAGTCTTTACGACATTTCCAAAAAAGATGCATCTGGCAATGTCTTGCGAGGCAATGTCATTTCTCAAAATACACGGAATTCCCTGATCTTCAGTACCAAAAAGCTGGTTACCAGCATCGGTTTAGAAAACATGCTGATTGTTGAAACAGAAGATGCGCTCCTCGTCTGTGACCTAAAAAAATCTCAGGATGTCAAAAAACTAGTGGAAACCCTGAAAGAAGAAGACCGACACGAATATCGATTTCATACCCGAGTGCTTAGGCCCTGGGGAAGTGCTACCACCATCCGTGCTGAAAAGGCCCTTCAGATCCGGATGCTGGAAATCAGTCCGGGTTCCAAACTCAGTAAACAGATCCATCAACATCGCAGTGAACATTGGGTGGTGATCGAAGGGAAAGCGGAAGTCCTCATTGGTTCTAAAAACAAAACCTTTCTAGCCGGTGAATCGACCTTTATTCCAAAGGGAACGATCCACCAGTTAGGAAATCCAACCGGCGACTCACTGCAACTCTTAGAAGTGCAAATGGGTGAATATCTTGGAGATAAAGACATCGAACGTTTTGAATAGGAACAAGCATGCCCTCAAAGGTTGAAAAAGACATCCCACTTCACCCCCTAACAAAACTTGGTTTGCCCGGGGCATCCCTTGAAAAACTTCAACTGCTTTGCGACTCACGGTTGATGCGCGAGTTAGACCATCATGCCATCGAAAACCTCGGTATCCCTGGAATGGTGCTGATGGAAAACGCGGCCAGAAGCTTTTCCGATTTACTGGAAAAGGAAATCCTATCTAAACGCCCCCAAGACCTAGTAGTAATCTGCTGCGGAAAAGGCAATAACGGCGGGGATGGATTCGCCATCGCAAGACAACTCGCGAATAGAAAATACCGTGTCGTGGTTGTCCATACAGGAGAGTCCAAAACCCCGGATTCGAGAATGAACCAGCAGATTTGGAACCATTTCGGGGAGAGTGTTTCTTTCCCGAGCCCGGATGCGCCCCGGATCATCAAATCCGCCGATATTCTGATTGACGCCATCTTCGGTACCGGGCTGGAGCGTGAAATTGGAGGTGCCTATCGCGAGTGGATCGAGATCATCAATGAATGTAAATCTGCTTCTAAATGGGCTGTAGACATTCCATCAGGAGTCTATACTGACGATAGCCGAACCCCGGCACAGGCCGTATCCTGCGATGTTACAGTCAGTATGCAATTTGGAAAGATTGGTTCCTTCCAGTTTCCTGGAGCATCACTATCCGGCAGAATTCACATTCCGGACATTTCAATTCCTTTCCATGCGGAATGCCTGAAAAACTCTGATAATGGGAATCATCTCGGCTGCTGGCTTTTAACGTCAGATTTTGTCAAAAATCTGCTGCCCCAGCGCCCCCTTGAAGCGCATAAAGGTGATTTTGGCCATTTATTTAGTGTCTGTGGCTCCGCAGGAATGGGTGGTGCAGCGATGCTCGCTTCCTTAGGAGCCCTGAAAAACGGTACTGGACTGGTCACGGCATGTGTCCCTTCAAGGTTGCGTGATGCCCTCCCGGCACAGGCTCCGGAAATCATGACTCTCTCACCACCTGAGTGTCTGGAGAGATTTGATGAAAAAGATACTGAATTTATTCTGGAAAGGAGCAGCAAAGGTTCGGCAATTGTTTTGGGCTGCGGCTTGGGAGTTCACTCCCTGACCACAGGATTCGTTAGGAATCTCTGCAGAGAAATCACTTCACCACTCCTGATCGATGCAGATGGACTAAACAATCTTGATTTGAACAGCTTGATGGAACGGGATGCTCCTACGGTCATCACTCCACATCCCAAAGAACTCTCAAGGCTTTGTGGATTGAGTGTAAGCGAAATCCAGGACTCCCGTATAGAAACTGTCCGGTCTCTAAGCCGAGAGTGGAATACCGTGATACTGCTCAAAGGAGCTTTCAGTGTTATCGGGTCTCCGGAAGGAGCGATTTTCATCAATCCTTTCGCCAATCCAGGACTCGCCACTGCAGGTTCAGGTGACGTCTTGAGCGGAGTCATTGGCGGATTCCTGGCCCAAGGATTGAGACCTCTTGAGGCCACTTTAGCAGGAGCTTACCTTCATGGAAGTGCTGCGGAATGCCTGACCCAGGAAGATCCCTCTTTGATCCTCAGTGCTTCAGACCTTTTCAGAGGAATCGGCATAGCCCGTCATCAGCTTCTATAGGGAAAAGAGCTTCCACTCTGAAATACTCAGTTTAGATTCAGGGTATGGCAGAAGAGTGGTGCAAGAGGATCGGATCTTCTCTAGATAGATTGAGAAGAAAACTGAACCGAGCAGGGATGCTTTGAGACGGCTCACCACGGTTCATCTTGAAAGTATATTCCCCATTCACCAAAAATCCCATATCAACACGTTTCGTACAGAATGATTCCTCGAAAATTTCCACGGTAGTTTCCCATTCGGACAGCATGAAGAAATACTCCTGAATTTCTGACGAATTTAAGAGTATTTTTTTAAAAAATGTTGGGATCATCGTCGAATCAGGTGCATAAAGGCCTAATAATTTTTGAAAGTTGGACTGGTTAACATAATCAGCCCATTTTTGAATGACATTTTCAGCAAGATTTCCCATGCTTCATCAAAACCTTGGTGTGATTGAATACGTTTATTGGAAAGAATTATAATGGAATCAACGCATCGCTGCAGCCGCATTTTTCCTGGTCAAGGGGTAGTAGCAGAGTATCCTTCAAAAGATTCCTGAGACGCTGCATCGCTTTTTGAATTGTCCCATCTCCATATTCCAGGTCGACTGACCCTTGTTCCATGCCAGTTGCCATATTTACCACCACTGAAACAGCTGCGTAGCAAAGTCCCAATTCCTTTGCCAACTGTGCTTCAGGAACATTGGTCATTCCTACTACGTCTCCACCCCATTGGCGTATCATCCGAACTTCAGCAGCGGTTTCGAACCGAGGCCCCTCGGAACAGCAATAAACTCCTTCTCCCTTGAAACCAGAGGGTTGCTCCTCCGCTGTATGGGTCATCAGTTTTCTTAGATTCCTGCAATATGGATCGCTCATATCAAAATGTTTCACCCCTTCGCTTCCCCCATCATAATAAGTCAAAGGACGGCCACGTGTGTTGTCGATTAAATCCGTCAGCAGGATCAAGTCTCCATTTTGAAAATCAGGATTACATGACCCCACCGCCGTTCCAGCCAGGACATGCCGAATGCCCAACATTTCCAGTGCTTTGAGGTTGGCTTTGTAGTTGACCTTATGGGGTGGAACAGAATGGCCTTTTCCATGACGATTGAGGAAGGCAAGTTCAGAATCCTGATGACGGATGATCTCAATATCCACCTTGCCGTATGGGGTCATGACTTCTTCGGTTCTCAGCAGATCTCCTGCTTCATAAAAACCAGTTCCGCCAATTATGGCTCCAATCATATGATTCCTATGTTCAATAGTTCAAAGTTTGGGGACAAGAGTAGCAACTGTTCACATAAAAGGAAAAATCATCTCAAACAGCACAGGATAGTTGTTATTGAGTTGCTCGTAATTGAAAACAATTCCTCATTGATTCTGGTGTTTTGCCCAGACAGGGATTTCCATGCCAACACGGATGTTTCCATCAATGATATCCTCTTTGATCTGACCCAGCCTATAGGAAATGTACTGAGGAACTTTTTTATTTAACCGACTGATGTCGAGCCCTCCATTTTCCAAATTATACAGGACCAATCCTGCAGGAAAGTTGTCCCTTAACGTTTCCTCGATGGTGCTGAAGACCGCCACATTAAAAAGCTTGTTCGTGCTTGTTAAGACATGGTCCAAAACGAGTGAGTCCTGATCAGAATTTGAACTAACAGAGAGAAAGTTTGCTTCTTTCGATGCCTCGATCACTCCTAAACCTGTATCACCTGCCAGTTGGTAGATGATGTCCGACCCCTTGCTGTGTTGACTCAGTGCCAACTGCTTGCCAACCACAGGATTTCCCAAAACTCCAGTGTACCCATACAACACTTCTATGTCGGGATTGATATAGCGTGCCCCTTGAAAAAATCCTGCCATGTAAATATCTACAGAATGGATCTTTAATCCTCCGACAATACTGAGAATACCATTGTGCCGGATCGGTAATTGGATGCTTTGATCACGGTCGACCAATGCGGAAAGCGCCCCGGCCAGAAAAGAGATTTCCTGTGAGGCAAAAATGGCAGAACTTATGTTTGGAAATCCTTCCACAGGCACGTCAATCAAAAGGAATTTTGTGCCGGGAAACTGGACTGCAGCGTCTTTGATTGCCTCCGTCATGAAAACCCCGACTCCAATCACCAGGTCATAGCCTCCTCGTGCATAACGCTGCATGTTGAACAGGTAATCAGAATCTTTCTTGGCCACCACTGCCGTTCCTCTTATCCCCAGTTCTTTCTCAGCCTGAACCAGGCCCTGATAGGTGAGTTGATTGAAACTTCGATCATTCAATCGAGCATAATCCTTCACCAATCCAACTTTAAGCGGAGCCCCATAAAGAGGAAGCAAGCTCATCAACCAAATCAGCACCATGATCAGGAATCCTACCTGATCATTAGCTCTTTTCATGAATCCTCTGAAAAATGTAAAATATTTTGAAACTAGAATGAAGGAACTGACAAAACAAAATTGACTCTAAATTTTATCACAAGAAAACATGCTAGAAGGTAGCAACTAGGCGTGTCAAGCATAGCAAATGGATGCTCTCAATGAAGCATCCAAAAGCATTTGTCACATCAATTTTCATATTCTACGTGCGATTCGACGTGTGTGATAAAAAACCCTTTTGAGAATATCAATCATGGCGATTTCAATACGATAACTCTCGATCTTTCCCTCCTTGTTCCCTAAAAGTTCAAGAGCCTGTTGCTGCTTGTATGCTTCAGCAGTTTCAGAAATCCGATCCTTCATTTTAGCAACTTTCTTGGCTTTGGAAGAATCCTGATTTTCAAGTGCTTCCATGGTATTTTGAAAAGCCTTGATCGTCTCTTCAATCATCGGTTCCAGTTTTTTTATCGATTCTGTGTTCATCTTGATCGAATCCCTTTCCATCTTTCGATGCAGTTGAAATATTTCCACAAAGAGGAATTCCGACATGTTCTCCAAATGGTTGACGTTGGAAAGAAGGTTCATTAATTTTTGACTTTGTTCTGGATTGAGATCACTGGCATTCAGTTCCCTCAAAAATTGAAGGATCATTGCTTCCAACTTTTCGATCTCATTTCGTTTCGTTTTCAATATTTCGTGGTCATCCTTCTTTCCTTGTTTTAAATAGGGAAGGACTGTTGTAAACATCACTGAGATCCTATTACCTATGCGCATGCATTCATGGTACACTGCCTCCAATGCCAATTCGGGAGTATTGAGAAGAGTTTCATCAAGGTAACGGCTACTTAATGCCGTTGACTCATCCAGCATTGCTTTGTCTGGCAACACCCGATTCAGCAATTGAGCTAATTGGGTGGTGAATGGCAGAAAGATCAAAGCCATGGTGACATTGAAAAGGGTATGTGCGTTCGCAATCTGCCTGGGTACAACTGCAGCCAGGGCTTCACGAGCAGGCAAAGAAGACTCGGCCAAAGGAGATAAAGAACGAGCCAATTCAGCAAAAGGGCTGATGAAGGGTAAAATCAAGAGGACTCCTGCAGTATTGAAAAACACATGAACCATCGCGACCCGCACCGCTTCCCTCCGTTTGCCGATGGAAGCCACCCCCGCGGTGATGCAGGTACCGATGTTTGCTCCAAGAGATAGTGCGATGCCTGCCTCAAGACTGATAATCCCTTGCATCGCCAGGACAATCACCACCCCGGTCGTGGCGGAACTAGACTGAACGAGTGCGGTAAAAAGCGCCGCAGTGAGGATCCCCAAAAAAGGATTGGACATGTTCGCCATCAAGTGGATGAACTCCTCATTGGTCCTGAGCGGTTTCATGGTCCCGCTCATCACCGACATTCCGTAAAATACCAGACCCAGTCCAAGCAGAATACTTCCGTACTGCCTGATGGCTTCCTTCTTCGAGAAAAAAAGCATCCCAAAACCAACGGCAATCATCAACAGTGCATATTTCGTAACCTTGAAAGCAATGATCTGGGCAGTGATGGTGGTTCCAATGTTCGCTCCGAAAATGATGGAAACCGATTGTGAAAGACTCATCAAACCTGCCGACACAAATCCCACGAGCAACACAGTCGTCACCGATGAGGACTGGATGATCGCAGTCGTTACGGTTCCGGTCAGTACTCCCAAAAAGCGATTTTTGGATAAAGCCGCCAGGATCAATTTCATCTTCTCTCCAGCAGCTTTTTTCAAACCGTCGCTCATCAGTTCCATCCCATAAAGGAAAAGCGCTAATCCTCCCAAAAGACCCATCACTATATTTACAGGATTCAATATCTGCCCCTTGGTTGAATCTCCTGCAGCAAAGATCGTTAAAGGAATCAGCAAAACACTAAGCCACAATATCGAATTCATTTTTGTGAGTTTATGTATCTTCATTGTTAACACTTCAATAAATCACATTATCCTTGGATTCAATAATAGAATATCATTACTATATTATTTAAATTGGGTAATAAATCGATTTAATTATTTTAATGAATGCCATCTAAAATAAAGAATGAATCGGCCAGCTTAAATCACAACGAAACATTTTAATAACGTGCTTGAACTGGAAAGACCTCATACCTTCGTCATGAATGAGAAATGGTGCTGTTTCTCAAGGTGACAGAACAATCCTGTTCAATCAATGTGAAGGTTCTTGATCTCTGAGGAAAAGGAGGAATGGGTATTGTCTCCATCAGCCATGATCATGAATCCAACAGTTTCCAGTGGAATTTCGAAGAGGAATTCTGATTGTTTCCATCCATCAGAAAGATCTGTACTGGGAATCGAGATCATATCGACTTTTGGACTATAAGGATTTTTCCAGCTTGTTCCAGGTTCATGGAAAGCTCCTGGTAGAAGGAAGACTATTCGATCCGCAGGGTGATTTAACACTTCAGCAGATTTTCGGATCCATTCTGGGGTTCCAAAGAGATCGATGAAATCAGCTTTGCTTTTTAGAATCAGCCCTAGACGGATCCGGGCATCATCCCCTTTTTTCGTGGCTTCATGCTTGGCGCTTAGGACGTTAAACTCTCCCTTCGATTTCCAGTCGAAACGTAACTGATTTATTTTTTTGACACTTCCGAAAGGGTACAGCAGAAAAGAGGCTGATTCCCGGACTTGGAATACGATACTATCCTCTTTAAATTCTATCTGGTTTGGAGGAATGCGTTTGAAACTTATGGAAGTGAAATGATCTTCTGAAAGTTCTAAGACTCCCGAATTTAATTGAATGATGTTTGTCGAAGAGCTTTTGTGTCCAATGGATTCTGATTGATCATGATGGTTCAAAACACAGGAGCAGGCGATTGATAAAATTCCAAATAACATGCACCAGTAGATTCTTCCCCCCATCCTGCTTATATCCTTACAATGAATTCTTTGGAAGAGAAATGAATTGGGAAAAACTCAAGAGGATTGAAGGTTCCAAATCAGCAAAATTTGTTTCAGTGAAACAATCATTCCTCGGATTGAAGTTTTCGGAAAGCTTCACGATCCCTCCTGATTCTTTCTTCAAAAGATAAATTCAGAGTCCCCACACGTTTTCCTCTGGATGAGGACACGTCTACGGAAAGGACTCCAATCTCTTCATATTTCAATGAACTGTTTTCATTTTTTGTCATAAAATCTTTCAACAAAATGAAATAGGAGATCAGAATCAGGATCAGAGAAATGGAAAGAAATACAAGGGTCCAATCGATTTCCACCAAGATGATGAATTGATTCAAGAAATCCAAAAGTCTGTCCTTTTCAAGTCATTCAACAGAAAACCAAAATTTCAGTTTGATTCTACAAGGAAATCAAAAATAACTTCAGGAATCAACATTGAAATAGAAACAATGGGTGATAACGTTCCAAAGTATGATCTATCAACACTAGAAACAAATCTTGTAGAAGGGATTTTAATAAAATATTGGTGTCTCAACCTCTGATTCAAACCTGTGATCGTCGGATCAAGTCCTTTGACTGGCAGGCCGCTTGTTCAAGCAGGAGGGAGTGATCCATCGTCTGAAGTTGACGGTTCTCCATCAGGATTTTCCCATCGATTATAACGGTGCAGACATCAGAGGCCTGAGCTGAATAGGCAAGCAGAGCAAGGGGATCATAATAAGGGACAAGATGCGGCTGCAGGGTATCGATCAGGATCAAATCTGCTTTTTTCCCGGTTTCCAGGGAACCTACTTCCTGGTCCAGGTTCAAGGCTTTGGCACCGTTGATGGTGGCCATCCGGATCACCTGTTTCGCAGGAAGTACCACTGCAGCCCCTGTTACAGCCTTTTGCATCAACGCGGCCAGGTGTATTTCCTCAAAGAGATTGAGGTTATTATTGCTGGCGGCACCGTCGGTTCCCAGGGTCACATTGATTTCGTGTTCAATCATCTTCTGTACCGGAGCGAAACCGTTAGCCAGCTTGAGGTTGCTTCCAGGATTGTGGGCGACTGAAACTTCGTTCTCTCTGAGCAGTTTGAAATCCATCCCCTCGAGGTGAACCGCATGGGCGGCCAATGTCGGCAAACTGAACATTTCCAAATCCACCAATTGCTGGACCGGTGTGCATCCATGAAGTTTCCGGCTTTCAGCAACCTCTCCAGCAGTTTCTGAAAGATGGATGTGAAGCCCGCAGTTCAACCGACGACCTTCGGTCAAGATCTCAGTGAGGTATCCCGAACTGCAAAGGTAGGCTGAATGAGGTCCTAGTCGAACCGTGATGCGACCATCCAAAGCCCCACTCCATACCTGATGCAAACGGCATCCTTCTGCCAACAAGACTTCCCCGTTTCCGGAAATGTCAAAGAGTGCCGTGGACAGACAGGCACGAATGCCTGAGGCATCCACTTCTGAGGCAACCTCTTCCATATGAAAGTACATGTCGTGAAAACAGGTTGTGCCTCCACGTATCAACTCAGCTATTCCAAGCCTGGCTCCAAGCCTGACATCCTCTGCAAGCAGGTGATCCTCCAGAGGTTTGATTTTTTCAAACAGCCAGTCATTGAAAGGCAGATCATCCGCATAGTTTCGCATCAACGACATGGATAGATGCGTGTGAGTGTTGATCAATCCCGGCAGAACGAGATTATCTTTCCCGTCGATTACCCGATCTGGATTGAAACCCTCCGGGATGTGACCAACACCTAGGATGGTTTTGCCTGATACAGCAAGATCGGCATGTTCTAAAACTTCATCATGTTCATTGACAGTGACGATTGTGGTGTTCTTGATCAGCAGGTTCATCGGATTCAGGCTTCCCAATCGGAAAGGTATTGCTGCTGGTCTTCTGTCAGCGTGTCGTATGAAACTCCGGAAGACTGGAGCCTGATCCGTGCCACCCGCTCATCGATGATTCCTGGTACCGGATAGCAGCGTTTTTCCAAAACATTTGCATGTTCCACCAGATGGCGTGCGGACAAGGCCTGAAGAGCAAAACTCGTGTCCATGATTTCGGCAGGATGCCCGTCAGCACAGGCAATGTTAACAATATTTCCATTTCCCAGCAGATTTAGCCAACGACCATCCTGCATCTGGAATCCCTCGACGTTGGTACGCATTTGCTGTTTGTCCACCGATATTTCCTTGAGTCCGGGCGTATCGATTTCCTCCCAAAAATGACCTGCATTAGCAAGCAGAGCGTTGTCTTTGAGAACATGAAAATGCTCCTTGCACAGTGTGTGTCGAACTCCAGTGACACTGAGAACCACATCAGCCTCTGCGCAGGCCTCCAACAAAGGCATCACCCTGCATCCATTCATCAGTGCATCACAAGCTTTGACAGGATCCACCTCACAAACGATGACCGATGCTCCAAGACCTTGGGCTCGCATAGCACATCCTCTCCCACACCAACCGTATCCGACAATGACCACTGTTTTTCCGGCCAGCACAAGATTGGTACTGCGCATCACAGCGTCCCATACGGATTGTCCTGTACCGTGAACGTTGTCGAAGAGGTATTTGCAACGGGCTTCATTGACCAGCATCACCGGAAATTGAAGCTGCCCTGCCTTTTCACGTGCCTGGGCACGGAGTACGCCAGTGGTGGTCTCCTCACAAGCACCGATCACCCCCTCCAGCATTCCAGTCTGGTTTTCATGAAGGATTTCCACCAGATCACCACCATCATCAATCACCAACTGAGGTTTTATTTCGAGTGCCATCTCCATGTATTTTCGCATTTCCTGAGGTTTCGCCCCATGCCTGGCATAGACCTTCAACCCTTCTTCAGCAAGAGCCGCTACCACGTCGTCTTTGGTCGATTCAGGATTGCTCCCTGTCACTGAAACTTCAGCTCCTCCGGATCTCAAAACTAAGGCCAGATATGCCGTTTTTGCCTCAAGGTGGATACAAACGGTGATACGCTTGCCCACGAACGGTTGTTGTACTTCGAACTCGGATTGAATTTTCTTCAGGATGGGCATGTTTCTGCGTACCCATTCGATCTTCTGCAATCCATCGCTGGCAAGTTCCGGTGCTGCAACGATATTATCATGTATCATATCAACTCTTTTTTTGTTCTTGATCTGATAAAAGCTTAGTTAATTCGGAGGAAGATAAAAGCAGATACTTTGATGACACTGGAATAAGGAAAAACAGTTCATAGACGATTTCAGAGTGTCCTGATATATTGATCCATTATTTTTTTACTTAGAGAAAAACATGAAGCCGCTGCAAAACACCCTTGAGATCAAAAAGGATACTAAGGAAGCCATCAAAGACTATCATAAAGACGGTGCTTCTGTAGTGCGAGGAGTATTGTCACTGGAATGGATCAGCCTAATGCGCAAAGCAGTTCAAAGAATTCTCGACCAACCAGGCAATGCTTCGGTTGAATACACTCCTGCTGGAGAACAAGGGCGCTTTTATGGAGATTTCTTTCTTTGGCGACAGGATGCCGATTTTGAAAAATTCATGCGATTTTCGCCCTTGCCTGAACTGGTAGCCACGGTAATGGAATCAAGCAAAATCCATTTTTTTTATGATCAACTTTTGGTGAAAGAACCCAAAACCAAAGAAATAACCCCCTGGCATCAGGACCTCCCCTATTGGCCCCTACGAGGACCAAACATCCTATCAATCTGGGTCCCTTTTGATCCGATCAACTGCCAAAATGGTGGGGTCAGTTTTATTAAAGGTTCCCATCGATGGAAAGAACGTTATGCTCCGACTGCATTCGGAAAGGATAGTGGATTTGGAGAAATTTATGAAAAAATGGGCTGGGAACCGCTTCCAGATTTCGAAAAGGAAAAGAAATCTTATTGCTGGCTTAACTTTGCAACAGAGCCTGGAGATGTAATCATCTTCCATCCACTGACCATCCATGGTTCCGGGGGTAATCTGAGCGTCAAAGAACGCAGAAGAGCCCTTGCAATGCGTTACTTTGGAGATGATACATTATGGGATTCACGTCCTGGAACCTTCATCGAAAAAGATACCCTCCGTGATCTTCTTCCCGGGTTGAACTTGAATGACGGTGATGTTCCAAATAGTCCATTGTTCCCTTTGTTATGGCCTTCTTAGAAGTCAATGGGTCTAAAGAGCAAGAAAAACCAACTAGCCCTCAGATTACAATTTTTCAAAAGATAATTTCATGAATGAAGCCCTGACCTACGACGACGTACTGCTTGTTCCTTCCTACAACCATTGGGAATCCCGCAAAGTGGTAGACACCCGTGTTACCGACCGCATCGGGCTATTAAGTTTAGATATTCCAGTCATGACCTCAAACATGGACACCATCACTGAATCCGGGATGGCCAATTTCATAAGGAGTAAAGGCGGTATCGGCGTCCTCCATCGATTCATGTCGGTTGAAGACAATGTGAAATTGCTCAAAGAATGTAACCTACCGGTTTTTGTTTCAGTAGGATGTTCCGATGATGATCTCCAACGCGCTGAAGCTCTGCGTGACTCTGGCGCTGGATTTTTCTGCATCGACGTTGCTCATGCCCATGCAAAGTATGTTGGCCGAACGCTGAAAAATCTTCGAGAGATGCTCGGAAAAGAAACCTGCATCATGGCAGGCAATGTGGCCACCTATGCAGGCGCTGATTACCTTGCCTCATGTGGCGCGGACATCGTTAAAGTCGGTATCGGTGGAGGTTCGGTTTGCACAACTCGAATCAAGACAGGATTCGGAGTTCCAAACCTGACCGCGATCAAGGACTGTTCTCGGGTTGATCGCTCGTTGGTCGCTGACGGGGGCATCCGCAATCCGGGAGACGTCGTGAAAGCACTCGCTTTCGGTGCGGATTTTATCATGATCGGCAGCATGCTTGCAGGAACCCGTCCCACTCCCGGCAACGTCATCACCCGTTCCACGGACGATGGTCGCGAGCTAAAGGTCAAGATGTACCGAGGCATGGCCAGCAACGAGGTGCATGACGACTACCATGGCGGATTAGCCGAGTGGAAGACTGCAGAGGGGATTTCGGTGGAAGTCGAATACCGAGAATCCGAAGAAACTATCATTGCTGACATAGTAGGCGGTCTAAGATCCGGTATGACCTATGCTGGTGCCTCATCGATTAGAGAGCTGCAGAGAAAACTGGATTACGTACGAATCACCAACGCCGCGCGGATAGAAAACCTTCCGCACCGCACTATACATTAATTTTTCTAAAACCATTAACCATCCATACCATGGCTCAATTGAATTCCCAAAACCGAATCACCATTGGCGGCATATCCGTTGATTCTAATTTAGACACACTGGTTCGTGAAGAAATCATGCCCGGACTCGGACTAGATGCAAACATTTTCTGGAACTCATTCGCCGAAATCGTGAAGGATCTGACCCCACGCAATAGGGATCTACTCAAGATCCGTGATCGGCTCCAACAGCAAATCGACGAATGGCATCAGCAACATCAAGGAGAACATCACGACCTCGAGAACTACCGTGATTTTCTTCAATCAATAGGCTACCTCGTCCCAGAAGGTCCTGATTTTCAAATCAGCACCTCAGGAGTCGATCCAGAAATTTCACAAATCCCTGGGCCTCAACTCGTGGTTCCAGTAAGCAATGCCCGTTATGCGCTGAATGCGGCTAATGCACGCTGGGGAAGCCTTCTTGATGCCGCCTATGGCACCGATGTCATTCCAGAAACGGATGGTATGGAGAAGGGCACTTCCTTCAATCCTCAAAGGGGTACTAAAGTATTTGAATTCGCCCATGGGGTCTTGGACACCTCAGCGCCACTGGTACAAGGTTCATTCAGCAGAGTTGTCGGGTTTAGCATTCTTCAGGAAGAATTGAAGGTTTTATTACAAGACGGGGTGAAAACTGGACTTCAAAATTCTGAACAATTCGTAGGCTACAACGGTTCGCCGGAAAGCCCCGAAACCATATTGATTAAGAAAAATATGCTTCACCTGGAAATCCAATTGGACAGAAATCATCCAGTCGGCAAGGACCATCCTGCAGGAATCTCAGACATCCTCCTTGAATCAGCCATCACCACCATACAGGACTGCGAGGATTCCGTGGCGGCAGTGGATGCTTCCGACAAGGTCCATGTCTATCGGAACTGGCTTGGACTGATGAAAGGTGATCTTTCTGCAAAACTAGACAAGGGAGGAAAAACGATCACCCGCACCCTCAATCCTGACCGCAGATATAAATCTCCGAATGGGACGGAAATTGTGATTCCGGGACGTTCCTTGATGCTGGTTCGCAACGTTGGACACTTGATGACCACTGATGCTGTCCTTGATAAAGAAGGTGAGGAAATCTTCGAAGGCATGCTGGATGGAATGATGACCGCCCTCATTAGTCTCTATGACCTGCGTGGACTGGGACAAACACGAAATTCCCACAGTGGTAGCATGTACATCGTCAAACCCAAAATGCATGGGCCAGAGGAAGTTGCTTTCACTGTGGAACTTTTTATTAGAATCGAAGATGCCCTTGGAATGGAATCGGGCACCCTCAAAATCGGCATCATGGACGAAGAAAGACGAACAACGGTCAACCTCAAAGAATGCATTCGGGCAGCGCGAGAAAGGGTGATTTTCATCAATACAGGCTTTCTTGATCGAACCGGCGATGAAATCCATACTGCCATGCACGCTGGGCCGATGGTACGTAAAACGGACATGAAGGCTCAGAAATGGATCCAGAGCTATGAAGATTGGAATGTAGATAAGGGACTGGCTTGTGGATTTTCTGGAAAAGCACAAATTGGCAAAGGCATGTGGGCCATGCCCGACGAGATGGAGGAGATGGTGAAAAACAAGATTGGCCATCCTATGGCCGGAGCCAACTGTGCATGGGTTCCTTCCCCAACGGCTGCTACGTTGCACGCTATTCACTACCATCAGGTGAACGTCCTTGAGCGTCAAATGGATCTTCAGGACCGTAAAGAAGCAGAACTTAACGATATCCTTTGCTTACCGCTTCAAAACAATCCCAACTGGACCGAAGAGGAAATTCAGCGGGAATTGGATAATAACTGCCAGGGGATTCTAGGTTACGTAGTACGTTGGATCGACCAAGGAGTCGGTTGTTCCAAAGTTCCTGACATTCAGGACGTCGGATTAATGGAAGACAGGGCAACACTTCGAATCTCCAGCCAGATGCTGGCTAATTGGCTTTTGCATGGAATCGTCAGTCGTGATCAAGTGGTGCAAACCCTCCAGCGTATGGCAGCAGTGGTGGACCGGCAGAATACTGGAGATCCATTATACCAGCCCATGGCACCTTCCTTCAGTGGGGTTGCCTTTCAGGCTGCCAGCGATCTCATCTTCAAAGGCACCGAAGTCCCCAATGGCTACACCGAACCGACCCTCCATGCCCGGAGAAAGGAATTGAAAGCAGCATTGTCTCGTTCCTAAAGTTTGGGATGCTTCATTTCTCGGCCGGATGACGATAGATCACCGCAGGTTCGTTCATAAAAATCGTTTCCCTTTCAATCCTTGCTCCTAGTCTTTCTGCAAGAGCACGTGAACGAATGTTACTCGGATCAATGATACTGATCGGAGCATTCACTCCAAGTCCAACTCCTGCAGACCTAGCGGATGTAACTGCTTCAAAGGCAATTCCTTTTCCTTCGTAACCGTCATAAACTCCCCAGGCAAGTTCCGTTTCAGGCCATTCAATATGGTGGAGAAAACCAGCATGACCACACATCCTGCCTGTTTGACGATCTACAATGTGCCAGAATCCATAACCTCGAAGATGCCAATGGCCTGCAGCACGCAGCAAAGCTCTCCAGACTTCGCCCTGATCCAAAGGACCTCCAAGGAATTTCGAACGCTCAGAACCTGAAAAAAATGCTTCCATAGGCTCCAAGTCCTCAAACTGGGGTGCACGCAGGATCAAACGTTCGGTTTCGAGAATTGGAATCTCGATCATCTTTAGCCCATTCTCTAAGATTTTATGAAGAATAAAGGAAAAATCAGACGTCTGTCAAAGCCTTGAGGGGTATTAGAGCATGGAGAGCAAAACACCGGCTGCAACTGCAGAACCAATGACACCGGAAACGTTGGGCCCCATCGCGTGCATGATGAGGTGGTTCTGAGGATTCGCTTCCAGTCCGACATGGTTGACAACACGTGCAGCCATCGGCACAGCAGAAACACCAGCAGCTCCGATCAAAGGATTAATTGACATTGAGGACATGCGATTCATCAGTTTTGCCAGTAACACTCCAGAAGCGGTGCCAATGGAAAAGGCTATCACTCCGAGGATCAGAATGCCTACGGTCTCAAGGTTCAAAAAACGTGTCGCCAGCAATTTACTTCCTACTCCGAGGCCGAGGAAGATAGTGACAGTGTTGATCAGGGCATTCTGCATTGTGGATGAAAGCCGTTCGATTACCCCGCATTCCCGTGCAAGATTACCAAACATGAACATCCCGATCAGAGGCGCCGCCGAAGGAAGCAGTAATGCGCAGAGAATTAACACCAGCAAAGGGAAAATTATTTTTTCTCGGCGAGACACATAACGCAGTTGCTGCATTTCCATTTGGCGTTCCGATTCTGTCGTGAGCAGCTTCATGATCGGAGGCTGGATCAAAGGCACCAAGGCCATGTAGGAATAGGCTGCGATTGCAATGGAACCAAGAAGTCTTGGTGAAAGCTGACTTGACAGAAAGATCGCCGTGGGGCCATCTGCTCCACCAATGATGCCGATTGATGCCGCATCACGAAGGCTAAAATCGATGCCTGGGATCCAGTTCAAAGCAAGCGCCCCAAGCAGAGTGGCAAAGATCCCAAACTGTGCGGCACCACCCAAAAGAGCTGTCCTGGGGTTGGCCAGCATTGGTCCAAAATCGGTCATCGCACCGATGCCCATGAAAATCAGAAGCGGAAAGATCCCAGTAGTGATCCCCATTTCATAGACATAATAAAGCAACCCACCTGGTTCACTCATTCCAGCACCAGGAATGTTCGTCAGGAGTGCTCCGAATCCTATCGGAACAAGAAGTAGAGGTTCAAATTTTTTCTGGATGCCTAAGAAGAGCAAGACCAAGCCCACGAGCATCATCACCACCCGTCCAATGCCTTCCGACCAGTCCATCTCCTGTCCCCGAATCATCCTAGCCAACCCTGTTGAATCCTGAAGTTCCTGAAACATCACCTGCAGATGAGGCTCTTTGAATTCGGGTGAGGCGGTGCCGCTGGTCTCGATGATCAAGGGTTTCACCTGAAGCACCCCCAGCATTTCCCCGTCTTTGAAACTACGGTAGGGTTTCAGTTTCCATTCAGTAATGCTTCCTGAAACTCCTGCACGGATTGTCAATTTGCTTCCATCCGCACGTTTCATCACTGCCAGGGTGTCTCCCGCTACTACAGATTCTCCCTGCCTCACCAGGACTTCCGAGACCTGCAGAGGCCCCCTTGCAGTGATGGTGACCCGGTCAGGAACGGCTTGGGCATTGAGTAATCCCGGAAGTGTCATGACCGGGATCAGAAGCCAGAAGCTCATGCGAGAGAAGATTTTGCGGAATTGCAAAATGCTAAGGGGATGCATCCCTATTTTCATCGTGGATGATTTTCTCAGAAACTATGTTTCAACTGGAAAGTGACAGCAGAGGGGTTCCTGCCTGGACGGTGTCTCCATCGGAGACATGCAAATCCACCACGGTTCCTGCAGCTGGCGCTTTAACTTCGGATTCCATTTTCATTGCTTCCATCACCAGCAGTGTTTGATTTGCGATGACCTGGTCTCCCGCTTTGACTTCAAGTCGCAGAATGTTTCCCGGAGTCGGAGCTTCCACCACCTTTACTGCAACAGCTGGAGCAGAAGCCTTTTGCGCAGGAACTGGAGTACTGACAATTGGATTCCCCCCGCCTTCGGCAACCTGTACCTGGTAAGCTTTTCCTTCGACGGTGATCGTGTATTCCCGAAGCCCCATTACAGAATCCGCAGAAGCAACCGTAGTCGGAGCAACGATCTTTTCAGCCTTTGCCGCCTCGGTGCTCTTCCGTCGGATGTTTTCCTTGGCATTGCCCAGTAGAAAATCGATGCCTTTGCTTTCACAACTTGAAGCAATGAAGACATTTTCATCATTGACCGCCAACCCATTTTCCTGAAGTTTTTTTTCTGCAGCAGGCCTTCCGTCTTCAAGAATGTCCAACGGATCCTCGTTGAAGACAGGTTTGTCCAATTGCTCTGAAGCGAGTTTGACGATTTCAGGATCAGGCTTCGCAGGAGTTCTGCCAAAATAACCGAGCACCATATTTCCGTACTGCGGATTGATCTTCTCCCAACGTCCCTGGGTTGCATTCAGGTAAGCTTGTTGAAAATAAAATTGTGAAACCGGGGTAACCGAAGTTCCAAATCCCCCAACCCGAATGACCTCTTCCATTTCCTTGATCACTTTCGGGTAGAGATGGAGTGTTCCGGTATCACGCATCATCATCGTGTTTGCCGTTAATGCGCCTCCAGGCATCGGTGAAAAGGGAATCAATGGTGAGACCATACGTGATTCGGGTGGGATGAAATAATCACCCATGGCTTCTTCAAACACCTCTTCAACCTTGATGTATTTCAGGGGATCGATGTCCAAAGTGTAGTCGGTACCCTTCATCGCGTGCCACATAGAAAGAATGTCTGGCTGGGCCGTGCCTCCGCTGACTGGGCTCATCGCCAAATCAATCCGGGTGATACCCGCCTCGATAGCCGCGAGGTATTGGCTGATGCCGATGCCTGCAGTATCGTGGGTATGCAGGTGTAGGATCATGTCTTCAGGAACCATTTTCCGTGCAGCTTGAATGGTCTCATACACCTTCCGCGGGTGAACGGTTCCACTCGAATCCTTAAAACAGACGGAGTGAAAAGGGATATCTGAATCGAGGATATCCTTGAGCATCTTTGAATAATCTTCTTGCGTGTGTGCCCCTTCGCACCCTGGGGGGAGATCCATAATAGTGATCACGATCTGGTGATGCAGACCTGCCTCGGCAATACGCTCTCCTGAATAACTGAGGTTTCGTAAATCGTTGAGTGCATCAAAGTTACGGATGGTGGTGATCCCATGCTTTTTGAACATCCTGGCATGCAAATCGATCATGTCCCTTGGCTGCTGGTTGAGAGCCACCACATTGATACCTCGTGCCAACGTTTGTAGATTCGCGTCCGGACCGGTCGTTTTTCTGAAGGAGTCCATCATGTCGAATGCAGATTCGTTGCAATAGAAGAAGAGACTCTGAAATCGTGCACCCCCGCCTGCCTCAAAATAGGTCGTCCCAGCATCCACTGCGGCTTCCAGTGCCGGCAGAAAATCCCGTGTCGCTGCACGAGCTCCAAAGACCGATTGGAACCCGTCACGGAAGGACGTGTCCATGAATTCAATGCGTTTCTTTGACATTGTTTGTTTTTGCTTAAGTGATGATTAACTGCCGACGCTCGGCTTCATAAGATGCAATTGCTGCAGCGAAGACTGCTGGTGGAACCATAGTTTCCTGTGCCACCTCATTTTTCAAGGGCACTTGCCTTAGACGCTGTGCTTCTATCGTGGTGTGTGTCCGATTCAGGATTTCGATCAGCTTGATGAAGACAATCATCAGCAACAGAAAGAGCAACACCATCAACATCCCCACAACCATTAATTTGAGCCCGGCACTAAACATAATTATTTGTCAGGATGGTTCTGAAATTGTGATCCTTTAATATTCCATGATAAACTTCATGACACTTAATAGGATAAGGTATTTTACGTAAGCTTACAGCTTCTTTTTACTTAAATGTGATCCGTTTTCTCGCAAAGCATTTCATGATCATTTCAATTCAGGTGAACCGATGAACCTCAACCACAAGCAGATCGATTCCTTCCAGCAGCAGGGGTTTCTAGTCCTTGAGAATTTTGTCAGTGAACCGCAATGCGAGGCACTACGTCAATGTGCCAATAAACTGGTTGAGGAATTCGATCCTGGTGAAAGATTCAGCATCTTCACCACCAATGAACAGACGCGCCATTCCGATCTCTACTTCCTTGAGTCAGGAGACAAAATACGTTTTTTTTTCGAGGAGGAAGCATTCGGCCAAAATGGAGAACTAGTCCAAGAGAAAAACCTTTCCATCAACAAAATGGGTCATGCCCTGCATGATCTGAATCCCGTCTTTGATCGTTTTTCCCGAAATCCGGATCTGGCAAATGTGGTCCAGAATCTTGGTATGCAAAAGCCTCTACTGCTGCAATCGATGTACATCTTCAAACAGCCAAAAATCGGAGGAGAGGTTCATTTCCATCAAGATGGAACCTTTCTCTACACCAAACCACATTCTGTCACAGGCTTCTGGTTCGCCCTGGAAGACGCTGACCGTGAAAATGGATGCCTATGGGCCATTCCAGGGGAGCATCGGAATGCACTCAAATCCCGCTTCTTCCGAAATGAAGAAGGTGATGGAACTGAAATGGAAATCTGGGATGAGACTCCCTGGGTGAAAGATGATGCTGTACCTCTCGAAGTTCCTCAGGGAACCCTGGTCATCCTCCACGGGAAACTTCCTCACATGAGTAAAACTAACCGTTCAAGCCGCACACGACATGCCTACACCCTGCATTTGATAGAGGCAGACACGCACTACCCGGATTGGAATTGGCTCCAACGTGGTTCGGAACTTCCACTCCGGGGATTTGAATAAAATCTGTTCAGGTCAATCGGACCAGGTTTCCTGATCCTTCATCAAGCGGCATACCCCTTTAGATGCTGCATCCAGCAAAGCTGCCCCTTTTTCCGCAGAGGCAGCAGAAGGACAACCAATCACCCCATTGGGGCTCATACTTTTGAAAGACTGCCAACGGTAGGATCCTGGCCCCATCATTTTTAAATCCAGTGGACCATCCGCCTTCTGCAATGCTTCCTGATCCACCAGTTCTGGTTTCAGATACAAAAGCATCGATGTTTCTGCTTCACCGGCATGGCGGACGTTACTTTGTTTCTCCAGAATTTCATCAAAAGACTTGGCAACTTCGGGTAAGGTCCAATAGGTACAGACAAGAATCCGCAAATCCAACTCATGTTTCAGCTCTGCTGCAATTACATGCAGGGCGTGGATGTTGCCGCCATGACCATTGACCACACAAATTCTTTGAAAACCATGACGCCGTATTGACTTGCAGAGGCAGTGGATGAGAGAGTGATAAGTGGAATGATCGAGGGTGAAAGTTCCACCCAAATCCATGTGGTGTTCTGCAAGCCCACACCATAATGTCGGAGCAACCAGGGCTTTCCCTTCCGGTTTGAATCGGGAGGCTGCTCCCAGAGAAACTTCTGTGGCCAGCAAAGCATCCACCTGGACCGGCAGATGCGGACCATGCTGCTCGGTCGAGCCTACCGGGAGGATAACGATGGTATCTTCTTTGGCCAGGGATCTGAGCTGAGGCGCACGAAGACGGTTCCATTCCAATGCAGACATCCTTCTTTCTCCTAAAAAATACTAAGTTAATAATGAAACTGAATTGATGATTGGTTTTGACTATAGGATCATTTTTTGGCTCAGACAACTCAAGCTTCTGATTTATTAAAAACTATAATGAACGTTAAAGATCTGATGGAACACGATCAGAACGACCCTCTCAGGTCGTTTCGTAAACTTTTCCATCTCCCGAAAGGAGTCATCTACCTTGACGGAAACTCACTTGGGCCTGCACCGCTCAAGGTATTTCAAGAGATGGAAACCGTCCTCCGCCAGGAGTGGGCAGAAGATCTGATTCGAAGCTGGAACAGTGCCAATTGGTGGGGATTGACTGACCGGCTTGGCGGTATGGTTGCACAGTTGATCGGAGCAGATGCAAACGAAGTTGTGGTTTGTGATACCACGTCAGTAAACCTGCATAAAGTGCTTCATGCGGCACTTTCGTTGAATCCCGGACGCAACAAGGTCATAGCTGAAGCTGATTGTTTCCCAAGTGATTTATATGTGATTGAGGGAGTAAAAAGTCTACGTCAGGATATCGAAATCCTCCTGGAGGGTAGGGATGCAGACTGCATTACAGATCTCCTCGACAATCGGGTTGGTGCAGTATTGATCAATCATGTGGACTACCGGAATGGACACATCCGGGATATGGTGTCACTGACCCGGGCGGTGCATGACGTGGGGGGTATTGTCATCTGGGATCTCAGTCACAGCGCCGGAGTACTACCCGTTCAACTAAAGAATTGTGAGGTGGATTTCGCGGTTGGATGCACCTACAAATACCTTAACGGAGGTCCTGGAGCCCCTGCCTACCTTTATGCGGCTTCCAAACATCATTCGGAGTGCAACCAGCCTTTGATTGGTTGGTTCGGCCATGTAAGACCCTTCAATTTCGAAAGGAGCTTCGAACCCGCAACCGGAATCCGTCGTTTTGTTTGTGGCACCCAACCGATTCTTTCACTTCGTGCCTTGCAGGCGGGATTGGAAATTTATCAAGATACGAATCTCAATCAAATACGTAAAAAGAGCATGGCTCTTACTCAACTATTTATTTCCCTTCTTGAAAGCGAATGTGCCTCATGGAATCTGGAGATTCATAGCCCACTTGAAGCGTCCCAACGAGGAAGCCAGGTTTCTGTTCGTCACCCTCAAGCCTATGCCGTGATGCAGGCGTTGATTGCTCGAGGAGTGATTGGAGATTTCAGGGCACCCGACTTGATGCGTTTCGGCTTTGCTCCGCTTTACATCCGTTACCAGGATGTTCAAGAGGCAGTAGAACATTTAAAGCAGATTTTGGAAAACGAGGAATGGAACCAGGAAACATTTCTCCAAAAAGCAACCGTAACCTGAATTCCCAAACACCATGAAACCCGCAGATGAACGTTTTTTTGAGGACTACCCACAAGGGCAGATTCTTGAATTGGGTCCTGTTCTAGTCGATCAGGAAGAAATCGTCGAATTTGCTCAAAAATTCGACCCCCAGTATTTTCATACAGATCCAAAAAGAGCAGAGGATTCGATCTACGGAGGACTGATCGCCAGTGGATGGCACACAGCATCAATGGTGATGAGGTTACTGGTAGAAAATTATTTACCCGTTCAGGCCAGCTTAGGATCTCCCGGAGTCGATGAATTGCGCTGGTTGAAACCCGTTTATCCTGGAGATCAGCTGAATGTCAGAACCAATGTCTTGGAATCCAAACGCTCAAGGAGTAAAACCGACCGAGGCATCATCACTACCTTGATTGAGGTGATAAACCAGGATCGTGAAATGGTAATGAGTCTCAAAGCAGTCAACTTTTTGCTGTTGAAACCCAAAAACCTTTAGTTCAACTCTCTTGTTCCTTTTTTTAGCTACAGCTTGAAAACTGCGGGAACCCAAAGCAAGATCAAGGAGAAATAATTGTTTTTTGAACCTTCATCAACTTGCCAACCAACATCATGCCTCTTTTGAATTACGGCGACTGGAAGGAACATGTTTGAACTCATTCTACACCCCTTTGCGTTGGGACTTTATGTCGGTGTGTTTTTCTGTATCTATATTTTCTTCAGTGAAATGGCCAGGCGCAGACACCTCAAAGTAAAAATCAGGGAACTGGAAGGCACCAACGAAAGTCTTAAAAACAGCCTCCACACTCAGATGAGTATCACCGAAAAAGGAAACCGTTCCCGGGAAGAGGAAGTTGATGATCTAAAAAAACAGAATGAAAACATGCGCATCTCTTTAGCAACTTTACAGAACAAACCCGGTGCTGCAGAACTGAAGATGCTTTATACTTTTGACCGCGCGATTTCGATCATGAACCAAAGAACACCTGGATTTTCTGCCGTTTGGGAAGGAGTCTTGTTGGAAGCTCAGAAGGAAGTGGAAGAAAGCACCAGTGGCATCCGTGGCCTGATACGTAAAGTTTTCAAACCTTCGGTCCTGCTTAGCAATGCTCCAGTCACGGATGAAAAGGAGCTAAAGATGGTTGAAGAACCTGGGGAAAAGAACGATTAAAAGAGAGTCCTGTTTCCCCCATGAATCATCCCAAAGGGCCCCCTTCTTTTCATGTCCGACATGCCGTTGAAGAAGATGCAGATTTAATCGTCGCTTTCAATCAGGCGATGGCTCTGGAAACTGAAGGCAGAGCCTTAAAAGATCAGGTTATCCGTGCAGGAGTACAGCGTATTTTTGACGAACCGGCACATGGTTTTTATCTGGTTGCTGAAACAGCAAAAGAGACCATTGCAACGCTGATGGTGACCAGGGAATGGAGTGACTGGCGAAACGGACAGTTCTGGTGGATCCAGAGCGTTTATGTAAAAAGTGATTACCGCAGGCGTGGTGTTTACCGTGATATGTACCTTTTCGTAAAGGAACTTGCCTCCTCTCAAAAAGACATCTGCGGATTCAGGCTTTATGTGGAAAAAGACAACCTGATCGCTCAGAAAACCTATCGCACCCTGGATATGGAAGAAACACCCTACCTGCTTTTTGAGGAAGAACTCCCCACGAATTCCTAAAAACGTGAAAGAAGGTTCAGAGAACATTCTCTGCCACTCAAAAACACACTTCATTTTAAATCAAGCTGATGGATTCCAGAGATCTCAAAGAAGCCATCAGTCAACATGCTGTAGACCTGGGATTTGAACTGGTCGGCATCGTACCAATCGCTCCAAGTGAGACCCATCGGATTTACGAAGCCTGGCTGGAAAAAGGTTATGCAGGAGAGATGGATTATCTGGAAAGACATCTCCCCCTTAAAAAAGACCCGAGAAGCCTCGTCCCTGAAGCGCTTTCACTGGTAGCCCTCAGCTTTAATTACTACACCGGGGATCATCCTGAAACCGATGATTCGAGGGGCAAAATAAGCCGCTACGCCTGGGGTGAAGACTACCACAGGATCATTCATGATCGACTCAAGAAGCTGGGTGACTTCATACATCAAGATCTTGGTCTGGGTGAAAAAAGTCGAGGTTTTGTGGACAGCGGTCCGTTATTGGAACGTGAACACGCATGGAAGGCTGGGCTGGGCTGGTTTGGCAAACATTCCAATCTGATTCATTGGAAGAAAGGATCCTGGTTTTTTCTGGCAGAACTCCTGCTGGATCTTCCTTTAACCCCTGACCACCCCTTCACCCGCGCAGATTGCGGATCCTGTACCCGATGCATCGAGGCATGCCCAACCGATGCCATCGTTGCAGACCGTGAGGTTGACTCACGCCGTTGTATTTCTTACCTGACCATCGAACTCAAAGGTCCGATTCCAAAAAACCTGCGTTCAAGAATAGGAAACTGGATATTTGGCTGTGATATCTGTCAGGAAATCTGCCCCTGGAACCGAAAAGCACCTTTGAGCAAGGAACCAGGATTCATGTCCAATAACGATGACTCCATTCCTGAACTCTCCGAACTGATGCAGTTGGACCAAGCCGGATTCCGCCAACGCTTCAAAAATAGCCCGGTGCTTCGTACAAAAAGGAAAGGGCTTTTGAGAAACGTCGCAGTGGCACTCGGTAACTGGGGAAACCCCAGTGCCATATCGGCTTTAAAGCTGGGACTCCAAGATTCAGAACCTCTGGTAAGAACCCATGCAGCCTGGGCTTTGGGGCGAATTAGTGACGAATCGGTCCCATCCATACTTGAAGAATCCCTGAAACTCGAAGAAGATCCAGAGGTGATTCAAGAAATCCGAGAAGCTCTTTCTTTATGGAAAGGGAATCCACAGCAAGAATTGTCACTTGTTAGATTCAGTAATAAAACTTCAACGTGAAGCTAAACCAGTCGGCTGCGGGTCCAAACTCGCTCTTTTCAACCTCAGATGCTCCTGAGGAAAAAGTTCCTGTTCCTTTGAGCCACAATTCTTCTGCCAGGTTCCACTCCAATTCTGGAAGCACCAAAGTGGACTTGTCGTTTCTGTTTTGCATCGAAGCGAAGCTGAACGACCAGAGCGGACTAATCTGGTATTGCAGAGAGGTCATCAGGTAATCCTGACCCTTCAGAGTCACCGGGTAATGGGAATAGATGGGCTGAAGGCTATTGAACCCGTAATCCTCAGGGTGTCTGGTCCCCATTGGATTGCGGTGGAATTCGAAAGAGACGAAGAGATCCCCACTCAACTGCCCATTGATGCCTAAGGTCCAAGGCAGCCATCGTGTTTTTTTTGGGGAAGGTGACACCGGTATTGATTCTTCGTATTCCACCCATGCTCCGTCCAGAGCAATCCCCCAAGAACCAAGCGCAGATTGCATACTGATTCCTGCCAGCCGGTTCTTCCCAAAGGAGGCAAGCATCGGGGTCAGGTCCATCTCTCCAAAAAGGATATGCAGTCGGAGGAAGGAACCGTTTTGTCCAGGATTGTTTGCAAAGCCAGCAAGCATGCCGAAATCCAATTCGGAGGTGTCCGAAAGTTGGTTGCGAAGGCGCAACGCATCGCTCCCTGCACGGAATTCCCCGTCTAAGGGTTTAAAGGCAACCGGTGCAAAAAGGTCGGTGGGATTTACCGACTGCGCTGATCCGAATGACACCGCCTGACGTCCCAAAACAAGATCCCAACTTCCCCAAGTGCAGGTGAGCATCATTCGGTCCAGATCCTGTTCCAAAACAGTTTCTTCACCAATTTCAGGGGTTTCCTTCCCCGAAAAACGAGACTGTAAGTCATCCACGCGGTAGATACGGCTTGTGGAATTCTTAGCGGCGACCTGGTTCCTCAACAAAATCCCATCCTCCAACCAATAGGGCATCAGCTCATAGGCAGCCTCTGCATAGCAGACATCCCCCATCTCGGTACCGGTTTCATAACGAAGGCGGTTCCAAAAATAACGCTGACTCGAGGAGTTTCCAGGTTGTTGTCCAAATCTAGAGACAATGCTCAGCAGACCTTCGTCAGATTTTGCTGGGGAGATGCTAAAAAAGAAAAACAAGAAGAGGCCGGCAAAGAATCTGTACCCCCAAGATGGGGCTTCATCAATGAATCGGTTCATCCCGTTTCAATTGCTGCTCACTGATCCCGGGGGATTGCTTCTGAAACTAAAATCTACGCCCTTTTTAATGTGGATCCTCATTGTGGGTTGTCTTTTTCCTGAATTAGATGAGTTTCATTCACGACGCTCATCCTGGACGATTTTCCCGTCCGTAAGGGTAATGAGCCTTGTCGCACGTTCCATGATCATCGGATCGTGAGTGGAAAAGATGAAAGTCATCTTCTGCTCCCGGTTAAAACGTCGCATCATGTCCAACAGTTGGGAACCCGTTTCCGAATCAAGGTTGGCAGTCGGCTCATCAGCCAGAATCAGGTCCGGCTCGGAAACCATGGCCCGGGCGATGGCAACCCTCTGCTGTTGTCCTCCGGAGAGTTCTGAAGGGAATCGCTTTTCCTTACCCTCCAGTCCGATTCTTCCCAGAAAGTCCCGAACTCGATCCTTGCGTTCGCGGGGAGAGATCCCCTGAAGCAACATCACGTATTCGATGTTTTCCAACACCGTGAGCACCGGGATCAGGTTGTAAGCCTGAAAGACAAGACCGATATGGTTCCGGCGGAATCGTGACAGTTCGGTTCCGTTCATGGAACTGAGCGGTTTTCCGGAAACCCGGATTTCTCCCGAAGTGGGCAGATCGAGTCCACAGAGGATATTGAGCAGCGTCGTTTTCCCAGAACCGGAAGGTCCTACGATCGCAGTGAACTCTCCACGTTGGATAGTCAGGTCCACTTCACGCAGGGCATTGATCTGCAGATCCCCTTCACCGAATTTTTTATTAAGACGTTCGGTGGCAATCACTGTTTCCATGGGCATTTGCCTGTTGTTTTTCCTAATTTCAGAATTTTCGTTTACGCAGCGCCTCCACAGGCATCATGCGAAAAAGTTTCCAGGACGGGTAAAGGGAGGCCACCATGGTGAACCCGAAGGTCCAGAAAGGATATTGAACCAGACGTTCCCAGCGCAGAGCCGGGTAGATCTTTTCCTGGAAAGTGACTCCGGAGAACTCGATACCGGTGTAGTCGATGCCGGCGGTTGCAAAGATCCAGGTGAACAGTATTGAAAGCAAGATTCCGAACAGCACGCTGACCAGACCAAGGCAGGCGGCTTCATAAAACATCAACCGGGTCGCCTGCCATGGGGTGGTGCCGAGGGATTTGATCACACCGAGTTCGAACATCCTTTCATAGAGCCCCATCAGCAGCGTGTTGGTAATGCCGAGACCGATGATGAAAAAAAGAATGATGCTGATGATGCTCATCGATACTCCGGACCACTCCTTCATCATATTCAGTGCAGGCATCAGCTCAGACCAGAGTTGAAGTTTATTTTTCCGGTCGTCTACTGGCAGCATGACAGGCGTTTGTGGAAATCCATCACGGTCAAGATTGCTGAAACGGAAGGCGACCTCATGCACGCCCTCTTCCAGAAGAAGCATCTTCTGTAGCGTCTGCAAAGGCGCCAACACCATGGCCTCGTCCATTTCCCGGGTCCCCATGTGGAAAATCCCGCCCAGACGGAACAGTTCCTGGACCATCTCTTGTGTGTCCGCGTCAATCCCAGTAAGGACAATTCGGTCTCCAAGCTGCAGTTCGAGTTTTTCCGCGAGTTTGCTGCCGACCAGCATGTCATTGCCTGATGCTGATTCGAGGTAGTTTCCATCACGAATCCCCTCATCGAATTTGGAAAGGTCACGTTCTCGTTTCGGGTCCACGCCGATGACCAGCACCGGTTCGGCCCCCGCAGAGGAGGCAAGCATCCCTTGGCTCAGTACTCGTTTACTCCAACGTTCCAAATCGGGGTGTTGCTCCAGGCTCGCGATCCGTTGATCCAGATCTGCGATGGTTCGTTTGACATCCAATTCGTCACGGAATCCCTGGCGGTGCAGTTGTGCGTGTCCGAGGAAGGTGTCCGTGGCATTTCTGACCATGTTTACCGTCATCCCCTCCATCAGCCCGTCCACAAACACCAACGCCGAGAGTCCGAAGGCAATGACGAAACTCGAAAGCAGAGTACGGGTCCGATTGCGCCAGAGGTTGCGCCAGGCGAGTTTCCAGAACATTCAGATTCCTTTCAGGCCTGATTCATGATCTCCACCGGCACAGACCTGGCGGCTTTGAAGGCCGGGTAAAGCGCGACGAGAAAGGCAGTCAATACAGCAGCAAAGGCCGGAATGATCAGAGAGCTTAACGTCGGTTCGCTGAGCAGTTGATCAAAAACCATTCCCCCATATTCCATGGCAGGTTCTATCACGATTCCGTTTTGCGAAAAATACCAGTTCAGCGCATAGGCGGGCAGCAAGCCGGTGAGCACGCTGAAACATCCGAGCAGGGTCATCTCAAGCACAATGCTTCGGAAGATGAATCCGGGACTGGTACCCAATGCCAGCAGGACTCCGAATTCATGCTGACGTTCCAGGGTGTTCATCAGTACGGTGATGAGGATCAGCAGAGCGACGATGAAGAGGATCACCAGTTGGGTGATCCAATTTCCCTCCATGTCAGCAGCCATTGCCTTGTAAAAGGCTTCCTCAACCACCTGCCAGGGATGAACCTCGAGCTCTTCGTGGGGCATCTTCTGCTGTATTTCAACGGCCTGCTCACGAGCGTAACCGTCTTCTCTGAGGTGCAGGGCGAGTTCATGGACCCGACTTCCTAGGCTGAAGAATTCCTGTGCGGTCTTTAGAGGGAGATAGGCCCGGTTTACTTCCTGCAACTCTGAATCGGCCTTGAGGAATCCGGAAATGACGAAAAGATCATTGGCGATGGATCCGTCTGCTCCCTGTCCCAGCAACACCACCTCATCCCCGATTTCCACCTTCAGCAGATTCCTAAGCCTGGAACCAAGTATGATTTCACGGTCGGAACTTTCTTCAAAAACCCGGCCGCTCTCAAGCTTGCGGCTAAGTCCGGTGACCTGCTCCTCCTGTTTTGGGTCAATTCCGGTGATGCGGCCGAAACCGGATTTATGTTCTCCAAACATCAAAGCTGCAGAGTGGATCCTCGCACTCCAGGATTGCACCTCCTCATGCTCCCTCAGGATATTTACCAGTTCTCCTTCCAGTTTGAAATTTCGGTGAAGCGAGGGGTTGTCGAGATACCCCTTTCGGTGGATTTGAACATGTCCTGAATGATTTTCCGTAAGCATGCGGATGATCGTACCGTAGGTGCCGTCGGAAAAACCCAGGGAGATGGAAAAGAGAATGAAGGCCCCGCAGATGCTGGAGCCGCAGAGAAGGCTTCGGGATTTCTGCCGGTAGAGGTTGCGAAAAGCGATTTTCCAGACGAGCATGGTTCAGTTTCGTCTTCGCAATTGACTGAAGGAAAACAGGTCATCAGGCAAATCCGGGTCGAACTCGAGGGACAGATAGCGGATGACGGTGCGGCTGTTCTTCCCCAGTGTTCGCATTTCCATCACCCCAGGAATGCGACGATCTTCCACTTGGCGGAACCCCCGGAACTCCATCTCCCGCTTTTTCACCCCACGTTCGTCGAAATAGATCTGACTTACAGGCATCAGATCGTCCCGACGGATGGTAATGATGATCTTACCCCAGACGGTAACCGTCTCTTTATGGGGAATCAGCTCGATTTCATAATATGACTCTGGAGCTTCTGGGTGATCAATGATACGCGCCTGATGATCATCTGCCAGCGTGTTCTCTCGAACCAGATCATCGTTGGTAAAATCAGATCCCATCCACGAACTCATCATCATCGAAGGTGGAACTTTCAGAATTTTATTGATCTTCGGGAAATAGTTCCACATCTTTGTTTCGAGCTTGAGCGTCTTGATGCCTTTATCCTTGCGGGGTGCGAGTAGTTTGATCAGGGTCTTCTCCATCCCACTCGTCCAGACCTCCATCTGCATCGTCCGTTCCCAGTTTTCAGTAATCACTTCCATCTCTATCTTTGAGTAACTTGAATTGCTTCGGTACAGTCGGTCTACACGTTCCAGTAATTCCCTTGCATCCTGAGCCGTAGCAACTGTCCCTCCAGCACTAAAACATGAGAACATGATAATCATGCTGGAAAACACATGACGGAAAATCAAATTTTTCATAAACTCTAATGATTCAAATCATTCCTTAGATTGCATGGCTTATTCATTCTACAACATCAAAGTCTCATTCCAATTACAAGAGAAATTTTATTATCATAGGTGTTATATGATAAACCTCCCGAGTAATTTTGTTTATTAACGTCTGCAAACGGATAAGTTGCAGAATAGTAAAAAGCATTTCTTGTGGTTTTATTCCCAGTAGGAACAGAATAATAACCATCACTCGAAATCAATTGTTGATTATCAAATTTATCCTTATATTCCACTAAATCCACACTGAAAGGCATCGCTGAGACCATCCATTCTGAGAGATTAATACTGGTAACAATATTAAAGAAGCTAGTTCCCGATTCGTGCCAGTATTCCTGGCCTACATTTTGATCTGAAAGGAGTTTATTACTGGAAAGAGTCATTACTCCCGGATTATTTTCATGATGAAATTTACTATCATAAAATACTCCCCCCCACCCTAAACCCAGTGGACCATCAAAGGGATGGTAAAAAGTAGAAGTAAATGCATTGTAAATGGACCATTCAATAGAAATTGTTTGTTTATTCTCCTTTCCATTTACCATTGAAGGGAAACAAAACACATAACATGAAATGAACCATATAACGCATGCATTTGTTGCTTGAAGAATTAAGTATCGAGATTTTATTCTCATCAGGATTCCTCTGTTAAATTGGACACGAAGATATTAAATATCTTGTATCTTTGAATTTCATTTTATCCTAAGGGATTAAGATGTATCATCAGTAATTCTACCAAGCCATTAATGTAAGTAGTTTCCTTTTCTTAGTATTTAAGGTTTACAATTTTTTGAAGCAGGATGATCTTTAGTTCAGTACATTGCAGACAGCAACGATCCTGGTAACTACAGATCAAATCAAAAAAAACATCGAATCATCACGAAGGGAAGAATACTGTGGGGCCCTGCTCAACCATGGAAGGAAGGAATGATCTGCATTGAATGATGGCCCATCATTTTTTTAAACGAGTATTAACTCAATGCTCACATTCCATAAGATGTTTAAAAGGAATGTTTTCTTGTTGCCGGCATGTATGGGAAGGAATGGACCTTTAGACTCTGCAACCAGCAGACAAGACACATTTGGAATCATCCATGAATTTAATGGACATGGGAATCAGGGGCATGAATGAGAAAGCTGCTGATTCAATTCAAGCGAAATGGAAAGTCAACAACATTGAAAATAAACGAGCGCGTAACACAGTTGCTGTTTGAAATGAATTCAGTTTTTCATCGAAAGGTTGATTGGAAAATGAATATCGACCTTAGAAGATCAGAATAATTCCTGAAAACTTGGTGATTAAATTGGTAGGGTTTATTGTATGTGCTTGAACCGTCATTGCTTATGTCTCAAAAGGAAACTGTACCGACCATGAATTCGAGGAAACATTACTTGAATTCCCGAGAGCCTTCGAATTGGGTATCTCGTTTTGCTCCACTCATACGTGAAGGAGGACCCATCCTCGACGTTGCAGCAGGTGGAGGACGACATGGCAGGTTCTTTCTGGAAAGGGGGCATCCCGTGACCCTGCTTGATCAAGAGACCGAAGCCCTGCAGGATCTGTCTTCACATCCGCATGCATCCATCGTTCAGAAAAATCTGGAAGATGGTTCCGATTGGCCCCTCAAAGATCAATTCGCAGCAGTATTGGTGGTTAACTACCTTCATCGGCCTCTAACGGATCATCTTCTTGATGCTCTAGAAACTGGAGGAGTGCTGATTTATGAGACCTTTGCACGGGGCAACGAAGCCTTTGGCAGGCCTCGCAATCCAGATCACCTGCTCAAGTCCGGAGAACTGTTGCAGATGGTATCAGGCAGGATGCAGGTAATCGCTTATGAACATGGAATCCGTGAAAACTCACCACTTCCCGGAGTGATCCAACGAATTTGTGCGGTTAAAAATTTGGACCTGTCTTCAAGAGAAGACGGTGATCCACCAAACTGTTCCCTGGAACTGAAGTGATGGGAAAGTTCAATGCATGAAGAATTCTGTTTCGGCAGGATTTTTTTTTGGAATGATGAACAGAGGAGCTTTTCAATCCAAGAACTGAACATCAAGCACCTCTACTTCGATGGTGCCTTTTGGAATCGGGATGACAAGAGTATCTCCTTCCTTTTTTCCTATCAGAGCTCGGGCAATCGGAGAATTGACTGAAATCATATTTTTTTCGAGATCAGCTTCATCTTCTCCAACGATTTTGAAGCATTTTTCATCGTCTGTGTCCACATCCACAAATTTTACCGTTGCCCCAAAGATGATCTTGTCTCCTGACAGTTTTGAAACATCAATCACATTTGCCGAGGAAAGTTTTCCGTTGAGTTCCTGAATCCTTCCCTCGATGTAGCCTTGGCGTTCCTTAGCAGCATGGTACTCGGCATTTTCGGAAAGGTCTCCGTGAGCACGGGCCTCTGCAATAGCATTGATGACTTCAGGTCTTTCAATGCTGGTCATATGCTTCAGTTCCGTTTTCAACTGATCATAACCCTCCTGAGTCATTGGATAGGAGCCATTCATAACAATCCTGATTTGAGAAAGTGGTACCTGAACCCGTTTGAGAAGAGAACTATATTAATGGAATGCTTTATTTCTGCAAGATAGGAACAACCTGTGGGAAAAAGAAATGCGGAGGAGGGATCAATCGGATCGTAGATTCATCACCCGATCATACTGCTCTCGATAGATGGAAATCATGTCTCCAGGGTCCTCATCAGGCATGTTGATGAGAATGATTTGTGCCAGTTCCCTGTTCATCCCCATCAGGTTACTCAACGCATTGTAGTGGGAAACCCGTCGATCCCAGCATTTTTTAACAGAACTGACCGTATTTCGTGAATCCCATGCGGCATAATACGCCTGATATAGCCGGTTGTCATTAAGTTCTTCGAAATACAAGGCCAGCCCTGATTTGGCTTCTCCATACTGTTGAAAGGCCCGATTTACAACACGGTCAGCACAAGGTGGCCGGATGGTTTCCTGACCGGTCATCTGAGCTATTTCAGAACATCCCTGAAGCACAAAGCCCAAGCTGAAGAGAAGGATGAGAGAGCGCAAAAAAGATTGATGAAATTTTCTGTTTTCCAATTGCCGACCTGATGTTCAAATTGAAATTACTTCTATATCGACAGAAATGATGAGGACTTTAATGTTTTTTAGCGAAAGGTGATTCCCAGTTCTCCTATTGCTTCGATTCGGCCATGCACCAGGTCACCGCTTTGAAGAGGCCCAACGCCGGCTGGAGTTCCCGTATAAATCAGGTCTCCAGGAGCAAGTTGGAAAAGCTGGGATAGTTTCATGATCACTTCTGGAATCTTCCAAATCATCTGCTCCAAATCACCGTACTGCCGTGTTTCTCCATTGACATCAAGGGAGATCGTACCCTTTTGCGGATGACCGATAGCCGTTGCAGGACGGATGGCACTGCAAGGTGCCGATTCATCAAACGCTTTGCCGGAATCCCAGGGACGCCCCATTTTCTTTGCAGCACCCTGCAAATCTCTTCGGGTAAGGTCGATCCCCACGGCGTATCCAAAAACACAGTCCAGGGCCTCTTCAAAACCGATGTCCTTCCCTCCTTTCTGGAGGGCAACCACCAGTTCGATTTCATGGTGCAGGTTTTGGGTGACACTGGGAAAATCCAAAAAACTGCCGTGATGGACCACTGCATCGGCAGGTTTGCAGAAGAAAAAAGGTTCCTCACGGTCTGGATCTGCACCCATCTCGAGGGCGTGTTCCGCATAATTGCGACCGACACAATAAATCCGGTGAACCGGGAAATACTCTGATACCCCTTCAACTTCAACAAAAGAAGGAGCATGAGGAGGAAAGATGAAATTCATGAAACAGCCTTTGAAGGAAACAGGATTAAATCATTGCAGATTAAGATCATCAAAAGTCTGACCTTTGGAAACCAGATCTTGAAGAAGTTCGGAGGGCTTCCAAAAGAATGGATCTTCTTCTGAAAATTCCTGAATGTCCTGGAGAATTCTATCAATTCCATACATGTCGGCATACTTCATCGGACCTCCACGAAATCTTGGGAAACCATAGCCATAGAGTTGGACGGCATCGATATCCGAAGGACACCTGGCCACCTTTTCTCCCAAAACCTTGGCCCCCTCATTCACCATTGCCCCCAAGTAACGACGGATTATTTCCTCTGGGTCATAATCCCGAATTCGAATTTCCTTTTTAGATCGTTCCTCATCGATGATCGCCAGCACTTCAGGATCTTCGAACCCGTTTCTTGAATTTTCCTCATAGAGATAAAAACCCCGTCCCGTTTTCTGTCCGAACCATCCTCTTTCACAAATCCTGTCAGCAACATGAACATATCGCTCCTGCGGATCCCTTGACTCGGCATTTCTCTTCCTGTTGGCCCAGCCGATGTCTCCTCCAGCCAGGTCGAACATCTGGAAAGGCCCGATCGGGTATCCAAAATCCCTCACCGCCTCATCGATCCGGTAAGGACTCGTTCCATCTTCCATCATGTAACCTGCGACCTTAGCATAGGCGCCCAGGATGCGATTGCCGATGAAACCATCAGAATTTCCTGCACGAACCGGGACTTTCCCCATCCGGTTGGCCAATGCAAAGCCTGTTGCCAGTGCATCATCTGAAAGCCTGGAGGGAACCACGATTTCAAGCAGCTTCATGATGTTTGCAGGTGAGAAAAAATGCAGCCCAAGAACATCTTGCGGTCTTGATGTCGTGGATGCGATCTGATCGATATCAAGATAGGATGTATTGCTCGCGAGCACAGTTCCAGGACGGACGCATTGATCGAGTTTCCGGAAGACGTCCTTTTTGACCTCCATTTCCTCAAAAACCGCTTCTATCACCATATCTGCTGAAGAAACCTTTTCAAAATCCGTCGTAGGATGATAGCGACTCAGAATTTTCTGTTTTTCATCGGAACTCATCCTGCCTTTGCTGATGTGGCGGTCATAGACCTTCTCCACGTTGGTCCGACCTTTATCCAAGCTTGCTTCATCGCGTTCGATCATCACGACATTCAGACCTGCATCCAGGGCAGCCACGGTGATTCCTCCCCCCATCGTCCCACCTCCGAGGACGGCAAGGGTCTCCAGTTTTCTTGGTTGGACGTCACGGATTTCATGGATTTTCTTGCAACGGCGCTCCGCAAAGAAAGCATGGATCAACCCTTTTCTTTGGGGACTTTCCAGGCACCTATTAAAACTTTCACGTTCAAATTGCAGCCCTTCTTGAAACGGAAGGCTGAGGGCATTTTTAACGCAGTCTATGATTTGAAATGGGGAGTAAAGCCCCTTGGCCTTTTTTCCCCAAACGATTCTTTGGTCCTCGATGGCGTTCCTGTTTCCACCCTCATCTTGCAACCCCTCCGTTCTTTC
>Ga0208278_1000017_pt1 | contig 70003 bp, 68 predicted proteins | sample ETN01SmetaG_FD_185794 | JGI IMG/M metagenome (GOLD analysis project Ga0208278, IMG submission 185794) | Marine microbial and viral communities from oxygen minimum zone, Eastern Pacific Ocean - ETNP2014F12-01SV259 (SPAdes) (version 2) | ecosystem: Environmental > Aquatic > Marine > Oceanic ...
TAAAAAGGGTAGCCGAGCTTTCTTCCAGCGCACGGCATAGGGCATAGTTTCCTGCAATTCCAAACAGGGCCACCGCAACAATACCTAGTAGGGTTTTTTTGCCCAAGACTATGTTTGCACGATGAATCCAGGCTCCGGGAACTGAAAAAATGAGTGCAAAAAGAAAGACGCCACAGACAGCACTCATCAGATCCATCGTCTTAAGACTGATCTGGTATGGAATGGCATACAATCCTCCCCCGATGATGAACAGAGGAACCAGGAGGTAAGGGGGAAAGTGCAAAGGAAATGTGTGATTCAGTAAATAATCCGGAGGACCGAAATACCTGATGAAAAAACCTAAAAAAAAAGGCTGTCCTGAAGCATCACTCAGAACAGCCTTTTTTCAACATCATGGTCGGTTTGGCACCACAAGAACATCATAGGACTTCGCAGTTCCTGCGTCAAGGGTATCGTCAACCCTGGGGCATTTCTTCAGCAAGCACGAAGATCCTCTGCTATGATTATATGATGTTTTAAACGCTTATATAATGACTGGTTTTCTTGTGAAAGACTGATTCACTTCAAGAGAACCCCTTCTATTTTCTTATCCGTGGCTGTCAGCAAAAAACAAGGTGGAGTCCATTCTGAACCACAGCAGTTAAGCCTTTCTGAACGCCTTCAGGCGCTTCGAAATCTGCCTAGTTTTTTCCATCTGATCTGGGAATGCAGTCCTGTTCTCAGTGCCATGAACGCAGGTTTACGGAGCCTTCGGGCATTACTTCCCTTGGGCATGCTTTACCTAGGCAAGCTGATCATCGATGAAGTCGTCTTTCTGACCTCGGCCAGCGAGCCAGATTTCGAACGAGTCGGAATACTGGTTCTGATCGAGCTGGGTCTGGCCGCATCGACAGACCTCATCGGGCGCGGGATCGCCGTGGCAGACAGCCTGCTGGGCGACTTGGTTTCCCACGACATCTCTCTACGTCTGATGGACCATGCAACCAAGCTGGACATCGCTCATTTTGAGGATGCTGAATTCTACGACAAGCTGGAACGTGCCCGCCGTCAAGCTTCCAACCGTATTTTGCTCATGTCTCAAAGCCTAAATCAGATCCAGGATCTGATGACGGTGGTCACCTTATCTCTGGCACTGATTGCATTCAATCCATGGCTTCTGATGCTGCTTGCGGTGGCGTTAATCCCAGCGTTTCTGGGAGAGACGCATTTCACCGGACAGAGCTATTCCCTGATGTATGGATGGACGGAGGAACGCCGCGAGTTGGATTACCTGCGTTATGCCGGAGCCAGTGACGAAACCGCAAAGGAGGTGAAGATCTTCGGACTCGCAGATTTCCTCAAGGACCGTTACCGCAAACTGGCCTGGGATTATTACTCAGCCAATCGCTCCCTTACCCTAAGGCGGGCCGCCTGGGGCGGAGGGCTTTCCCTGCTGGGCAGCATCGGATACTACACGGCGTTTGCCGTCATCATCTTCCAGACGGTACATGGGCAATTGAGTTTGGGCGATCTGACATTCCTCTCGGGTTCCTTCCTGCGTATGCGTACTCTGATGGAAAGTGTGCTCAACCGTTTTTCTTCTATAGCTGAAAGTGCTCTTCATCTCAGGGACCTTTTTGATTTTTTCAGCCTCCAACCGGATATCCGTTCAAAGTCTGGAGCACTTCCCTTTCCAAAACCTGTCCGTGAGGGATTTGTCTTCGAAAACGTCAGTTTTCATTATCCAAACAGTGATCAATCAGTACTTAGGAATGTTTCCTTCAGGTTGGGTCCCCAGGAAAAACTGGCGTTGGTTGGAGAAAACGGTGCGGGCAAAACCACTCTGGTCAAACTGCTCACACGCCTGCATGATCCAAGCAAAGGGCGAATCCTGCTCGACGGCAGGGATCTTCGTGATTATGATCTCAAAGAATTGCGCCATGCAGTGGGAGTTATTTTTCAGGATTTCGTTCGATACCATCTTACTGCGTCCGAGAATATTGCCGTTGGCCGGATCGAAGCCATGGATGACCATGAACGGATTGCCGAGTCTGCAAGACGCAGTCTTGCTGATCGGGTTATCGAACGCCTGCCTGAAGGTTACGAGCAGCGAATCGGACGCTGGTTCCGTAAAGGCACCAACCTTTCTGGAGGTGAGTGGCAGAAAATCGCACTGGCAAGGGCCTACATGCGAGACGCCGAGTTGTTGATCCTCGACGAACCCACTGCTGCTTTGGATGCACGTGCCGAACACCAGATCTTCAACCGTTTTGTGGAACTGACCGAAGGCAAATGCGCGGTACTCATCTCCCACCGCTTCTCGACCGTAAGGATGGCGGACCGCATCCTCGTACTCCATGAAGGTACCTTGCTGGAAGATGGCCCGCACGAAGAACTGCTGAAACAAGGAGGTCAATATGCCGAACTGTTCAGCCTCCAGGCTTCAGGATACCTCTGAAGAATAGCTTGTTGTGAATGCCTTCCACTGATTAAGCTGGTGTCATTCGTTGGAGTGACTGAGACAGTTGACTCCAGAATCGTGAATGACTTAGGAAAGAGCCCCCTCATGCTGAATACCATTCCTTCTGAACTCGATGTAGCCATCATTGGTGCTGGTTCTGCGGGTCTCCCCGCCTTCCGTGCAGCACGTGAGCATACCGACCGCATTGCACTCATCGAACGCGGTCCCCACGGCACCACCTGTGCCCGGGTTGGATGCATGCCAAGCAAGCTGCTGATCGCTGCTGCCGAAGCTGCCCATGGGATGCAAAAAGCTCCCGGCTTTGGTGTCCATCCAGGAACGGTCAGGATTGATGGGGAAGCCGTGATGGAACGGGTGCGCAGAGAACGAGACCGGTTTGTCGGATTTGTCCTCGATGGAGTGGAGCAGATCGACCCTAAACACCGTGTTTCGGGACAGGCAAGATTCCTTGAGGATTCTGTGCTTGAAATAGAAAGCGCACAGATTCACGTTCAGCGGGTGGTGATTGCTTCAGGAACTTCTCCATTGATTCCCGATTTTCTCAAGGGAGTGAGAGATCGTGTCGTGGTCAATGATGATGTTTTCGAATGGAAAACATTGCCCCAGTCAGTAGCAGTCTTTGGTGCGGGAGTGATCGCTCTGGAACTCGGACAAGCCCTGCATCGGCTCGGAGTGCGAGTTCGTCTTTTTGGACGCAGTTTGAGAACGGGACCAATCACGGATCCTGCGGTTCTGCAAAATGCAGAGCAGGTTTTTTCCACCGACTTCCCGTTTTGTGCTCCAGTAATGGTAGAAAATGTCGAAGCAACCGAAAACGGAGTCAAGGTCTGTTTCCGGAAAGATGCTAATTCAGCTCCAGAGGAAGAAGAGTTTGAACAGATTCTGGCGGCCACTGGAAGAACCCCCAATCTCACAGAACTCGAACTGGGAAAAACCTCTGTTGAACTGGATCACCACGGGATACCTATTTTCAATCCATTGACCATGCAGTGCGGTAATTCTCCAGTATTCATAGCAGGAGACGTCAACAACACCCTGACCGTGTTGCACGAAGCCGCCGACGAAGGAAAGCTTGCCGGAGACAATGCGGGACGTTATCCGAAAATCCGTGAAGGCCAACGAAGAAGCCCTATGACCATCGTCTTCACCGACCCACAACTAGCAGTGGTCGGCCAAAGCTGGAGGGAACTCCAGGACAGGGATTTTGTCACAGGACGTGTGTCCTTCGAAGGTCAGGGGCGAAGCAGGGTGATGCTCCAAAACCGGGGATGCCTTCATCTCTATGCCGAACGGGGTAGTGGACGCCTGCTCGGCATGGAAGCCGTTGGCCCAAGTGTCGAACACCTGGCCCACCTGTTGGCTTGGTCCCATCAGCAACAAATGACCCTCCCCCAGATGCTCTCCATGCCCTTCTACCATCCCGTCATCGAAGAAGGTCTGCGCACCGCCCTCCGCAGCGCTAGGGATCAACTTTAACCCGTTTTTTCAGTATTTCCTCCAGATGAGTTGAAGGCAATACATTCGTGGCTTTCAGTTCCTCAAGCAGGATGCTGGATTTGACTGAGGCCACCATCGGCTGAGCCAGCAGCCTTTTCAGCACAAGTTCCGAAAAAATTTTCAGGTTAGGTGCAACAACATGCATCAGGTAATCAGTATCGCCCGTTATTGCCCAACATGCCAAGACCTCTTCCCAATCCTTGATTTCTTCTGAAAACACCTTCGCTGGATCTTCATCGTGTTTCTCCAAAGTGATGTGGATGAATGCCTGAATGCCCAGGCCCAAAGCTTCCGGATTCAGCAATGCGGCATAAGATCGAATCACTTCCTGTTCCTCGAGACGTCGTACTCGACGCAGGCATTGCGAAGCAGAGAGGTGAACTTTTTCGGCCAGGTCCGCATTGCTTTGACGTCCACGGTTTTGAAGTTCATCCAGAATGTTTAAATCATAATCATCCAGCCGTATTGGCATAATATTTCATCAAACTAATAATTTATGATTAATTATTTCATAAAATAAAATTTTACTGCAATCTTTGCAAGATAACATCTCTAAATCTCTGATACCATCGAATGAAAGGTTTTTCAAATACCCCCGGATGGAGGAAGAATTCATGATACTGGACGGAGCGACCCTCAGCGTCAGAGGCATTTCAGAGATTTCAGGAAATCCAAAGATTCGGATTGAAATCTCCACGGAGATCGAGAAACGGGTTCGTGAATCACGCGAACTTCTGGACCGTTTTGTGGAATCAGGAAGAATTATCTACGGAGTCACCACCGGAGTGGGCGGTTTTGTCAACTGGCTTGTTCCACCTCACCTTGCTGAACAACTTCAGAACAACATCCTGCGCGGGGTTACTTCCAATGTGGGCCCCTACCTTGATGACACCTATGTCCGTGCTGCGATGCTGGCCCGGTTGAATTCACTGGGCCGCGGGGTTTCCGGCATTTCCTTCGAAAATTATCGCAAGTATGTCGAGCTATACAACGCGGGTATTGTCCCCTGCATTCCTGAGAAGGGTTCTCTGGGTGCCAGCGGAGATCTTGGGCCTTTGGCTTATATTGCCCTGGTTGGAACCGGCCACTGGCTGGCACGCTGCGGGGGAGAGATCATTGAAGGAGGAAAAGCACTGGAAAAAGCAGGACTTGAACCCATGCGGCTGAATTACAAGGAGGGTTTAGCGCTGATCAACGGGACTTCGGCCATGACCGGGGTGGCAGCATGCATCACGGAAGAAGCCCAAAAGCTGGTCAACAGTTATTTGCTGGTTTCCGCCCTGAGCATTGAAACGCTCAAAGGCAAGATCATGCCCTTTCACCCTGCGGCACATGAAAACAAGCCTCATCCGGGACAAATCCGGGTGGCCGCAGCCATCTTCGACATCCTTTCTGACAGCAAAATGGTGGTCCAGGATGAGGAGGTGGAACGTTGGCTTCAGCAACTCAAGAGTGAGCAGCCCCAGGGAATGGATCAACAGATAGAGGATCCTTATACCATCAGAGCAACACCCCAGATTCTGGGGCCGGTGGTGGATACCTTGAGCAGTGTTCGAGGGACGGTAGAAACCGAACTCAACTCGACGAATGACAACCCTCTGATTGTCGTAGAACGGGGGGAAGCCTATCACAATGCCAACTTCCATGGACAGTATATTGCCAACGCCATGGATCAGCTTTCCATCGTTCTCACGACCATGAGCAACCTCTCAGACCGGCGTACCGACCGCTTCCTCGATCCTGGTCACAATCATGGGCTGCCGCCTTTTCTCTGCCGTGAAAATCCGGGATTGAGGCACGGTATGATGGGCGGACAGTATGCGGCCACCTCCCTGACGGCGGAAAACCGTTCACTCTGCGTTCCTGTATCGATTCAGACGCTGCCATCAACGGGAGATTTCCAGGATCATGTATCCTTCGGCCTGGTGGCCGCCCGCCGGGCCCGGGAAATTCTTGGAAATGCGTATTACATTTTGGGGTATGAACTGCTCTGCGGCTGTCAGGCCGCCGACTGCCGGGATCCGCAGGATCTGGGTTCCGTGACTGCAAAGGTCTATCAGCGGGTCCGTGAGGAGGTACCCTATCTTGACCATGATGAATCGCTGACGTTGCCTATCGAAACCGCGGCGAGACTGTTGCGTGAGGGAAGCATTCTCGAAGCCATTCCCTCAGAGCTTGATGTATTTAAATCCTGAAGGAAACTGGATTTATGACGACATGATTCCGGATCCGTGAAACACTGAAAACCATGTTTCATGATTCATCCATTGGGAGATTTTTATGAAAGAAGAAACTCATCCGGTTTTCCAATCCATCCTTCAGCGCTACCGGGAAAAAAGCGCTCAATCCCTGGTACAACATCAGCGGGCCGGAAACCGTCTGCCCGGCGGGGACACTCGTTCGGCGACCCACTTTTCCCCCTATCCGCTATACATGCAGCGCGGCAGGGGCTGCAGGCTTACCGATCTGGATGGCAATCACTATCTGGACCTGCTCAACAACTATTCCTCGCTGGTCCATGGCCATGCCCATCCACGTGTGATGGAGAGCACCCGGCAGGAACTGGAACGCGGTACCGTCTTCGGTGCCCCATCTGAAATGCAGATCCTCCATGCAGAACATCTGTGCAGCCGTGTGTCCACGTTGGATCAACTGCGTTATTGCAATTCAGGGACGGAAGCCACGATGTTCGCCCTCCGTGCAGCACGGGCATTCAGCGGCCGGGAGCGTGTGATCAAGATCGACGGGGGTTACCACGGGACCCATGATTATGTGGAAGTCAGCGTTCATGCCTCTGCTGATCCGGAGCGAATGCATCAACCCCGTCTGAACAGCCGTGGGGTGCCCCGGTCCGTCCTTTCCGAAGTCGATGTGGTGCCTTTTAACTCCCTCGATGCCGTGGAAGAAATACTGAAACGAAATCAAGAACAAACTGCAGCCTTGATCGTGGAACCCATGCTTGGTGCCGGAGGGGTAGTGACACCCGCAAGGGGTTATCTCAAGGGGCTTCGCGAACTGACGCAACATTACGGCGTGTTGCTGATTTTTGACGAGGTGATCAGTTTCCGCATGCATCACGGTGGAATGCAGGAAATGGAAGGACTCCGTCCAGACCTGACGGCTTTCGGTAAGATCATTGGAGGAGGTCTCGCGGTCGGGGCTTTTGGTGGACGTCAAGAAATCATGAAGCTTTTCGATCCAGATCAGCCCGAATCCATCTCCCATTCAGGAACCTTCAACGGCAACCACCTGACCATGGCCGCAGGGCTGACAACCCTGGAACTCTATGACCCTGACGAAATTGAACGTCTCAACGGCATGGGAAAAAAGATACGCGACGGCATCTCTGAGGCATTCAGCCGCAAGGGTTTCCGGGCCCAGGCCACAGGCATTGGTTCGGTCATCGGACTTCACTGGACGGAGGATGAAATCATGAATGCCGGGGACGTCGTTCGTGCTCAGGAGCAGTGTGGACAACTGCCAAAACTGCTGCATCTTGAACTGATAAACCGCGGAATATTTTCCAGCAGCCGTGGACTCCTGATCCTCTCGACACCGATGGCAGAAGCCGAGGTTGAACAGGTACTGACAACCTTTGATGAAACACTGGAGACCCTTCAGCCCTTCGTTCAGGACTGTAATCCTCACCTTTACACCTGTTGAGGAGGAAAAATGAGCGATACAGGATGCTGGAACAAATCGATGGAAACCCTGCCGGAGGAACCCTTCTTAAAAGTTCCGCAGGAGGCTTTTTAGAATGGAATCGATCATATCTGGGTCATTCATCTTTTTCCCAGGCACAATTCAATGGTACCGGGCTGAAGCGTGATGATGTGCCATATTTTGAGGAACTGGAACTACTGCGAAAAAACTGATTTTTCGGACAGAAGTGGAACTGATTGATCAGGGAACGCTTCCCAAATATGAATCCAAGGCAAAGCTGATAAGAAGGATCAAGGATTCCTGACTTTGACCAACGGCCAATTAAAATTTAACAAGGAGGGAAAAATGATTCTCGATGGAAGCACCCTTAGCGTCGAACAAATCACCGAAATGGCACGGCACCCGGAGTTCTGGGTGGAAATATCCCCTGAAATCGAGGAACGCGTTCGGGCTTCCAGGAAGCTTCTGGATCAGTTTGTCGATTCAGGCCGGGTGATCTATGGCGTCACCACAGGAGTCGGAGGTTTTGTCAACTGGCTGGTTCCGCCCGCCTACGCCGAGGCTTTGCAGAACAACATCCTTCGCGGCGTAGCCTCCAACGTCGGCCGTCTCCTGGATGATGAATATGTACGGGCGACAATGCTCGCCCGTCTCAATTCCCTGGGCCGCGGTGCTTCCGCGATCAGCTTCGAGAACTATAAAAAATACGTCGATCTTTACAACGCCGGCATCCTGCCCTGCATTCCCGAACAGGGATCCCTGGGAGCAAGCGGAGACCTGGGACCGCTGGCCTGTGTGGCAATGGTTGGATGCGGGTATTGGCGTGCCTCCTTCGAGGGGGAAATCGTCTCCGGCAGCGAAGCCCTGGAACGGGCCGGAATCAAACCGATGGTACTGGGCTACAAGGAAGGCCTGGCGTTGATCAACGGCACCTCGACGATGACCGGCATCGCAGCCTGTCTGACCTCAGATGCAAAAACCCTGATCAAGAACTACCTGCTTATTTCCAGCCTCAGCATTGAGGTGCTGAAGGGCAAGATCATGCCCTTCCATCCGGCCGCACATGAAAATAAACCGCATCCGGGACAAATCCGGGTGGCAGCATCCATCTTCGACATCCTTTCTGACAGCAAAATGGTGGTCCAGGATGAGGAGGTCGAACGCTGGCTGCGAGAACTGCGGAGCGAAGAACCGGAAGGGCTGGAACAACAGATCGAAGACCCTTATTCGATCCGTGCCACCCCACAGATTCTGGGTCCGGTGCTCGATACCACCCTCTTCATCGAGCAGACAGTAAAGACCGAACTCAATTCGACCAATGACAATCCGCTGATTTTGGTGGAACACGGGGAGGCGTTTCATAATGCTAACTTTCACGGGCAGTACATCGCCAATGCCATGGACCAGCTTTCCATCGTCTTGACGAACCTCTGCAACCTCTCGGACCGGCGGACCGACCGTTTTCTCGACCCTGACCACAACGTAGGGCTTCCGCCCTTTCTCTGCAGGGAGAATCCAGGGCTGCGACTGGGGCTGATGGGAGGACAGTTTGCGGCCACCTCCCTGACTGCCGAAAACCGTTCGCTCTGCACGCCCGTTTCGATTCAGACGTTGACCTCCACCGGTGATTTTCAGGATCATGTTTCAATGGGTCTGATTGGGGCAAGAAGGGCACGGGACATATTGCGCAATACACGTCTCATCACAGCTTTCGAACTGATCTGTGCCTGTCAGGCGGCGGATATTCGTGGAAGTGACCAGCTCAGTTCCAAGACCTTGGAGGTCCTGCAACTGGTTCGTGAAAAAATCCCCTATCTGGATCGGGATCTCCCATTGACTGATCCGCTCGAGGTTGTGGCAGACCTCATCCAATCCGGAACAATGCTCGAACTGCTGGACAAAGACTCTCCTGCCATGGAATGGTGAAGATTTATTCTTTTTCTGAAAGACGGCATATACCTCCGTCCAGAATGAAGTCTTCCATGCGTAATATTTCAAGATAACCTGATTACGGAGTCATTCAAGATGCTAAACCATGCCTTCATTCCCTACCGCGGTTATTACAGCTCTCCTTTTGCCCGCTGGCAGGGGAGCTTTGCCCAGGAAAACGCAATCACCCTGGGAGCGGAAACATCCCGTCGCTGGCTTGAAAAGAAACAATGGGATCCGAAAATCATCGATTATCTGTTTCTCGGTTCCACGGTGCATCAGCCCCGGGGATTTTACGGAGGTCCTTGGGCCTCCGCGCTGATCGGAGCCGATTCGGTTCCGGGAGTGATGATCAACCAGGCCTGCTCCACCTCCACCATTTCTGTTTATCAGGCGGGGATGGGTGTTGAAACCGGCATGTACGATACCGCATACTGCCTGATGAGCGACCGCTGTTCGAACGGTCCGCACAGCATCTGGCCCAATCCCAAAGGACCGGGCGGGCAGGTGGTTTCGGAAGACTGGGTGATGGACAATTTCAACCTCGATCCCTGGGCCGGTGGAGCGATGATCCAGACTGCAGAAAACGTGGCTGGGGCCTCAGGAATCAGCCGTGAACAGTGTGATGAACTCACGGTGCGACGTTTTCAGCAGTATCAGCAAGCACTCGAACAGGACCGTACTTTTCAGAAAGGCTATATGTTTCCGGTGGAACTCAAAATTTCCAGAAAGCAAACCCTCACGGTGGACGCCGATGAAGGGGTGATGGAAAGCACCGCTGAAGGTCTGGCTAAACTTCGTCCCGTCATCCCCGACGGCGTTCACACTTTTGGAACCCAGACGCATCCTGCGGATGGACAATGTGCGCTGACACTGACCACCCGGGACAAGGCCATGGAATTGAGTGAAGACCCAAACCGGATTATCCGGATTCTGTCATACGGATACGCCCGTGCCAAAAAAGCGCACATGGCGATGGCAGTCACTCCTGCATCACAGATGGCGCTTGAAGGTGCCGATCTCACACCCGGAGATTTGAAGGTCATCAAAACCCACAACCCCTTTGCTGCCAACGATCTTTATCTGGCCCAAACGCTTGGACTGGATGCAGAGATGATGAACAATTACGGTTGCTCCCTCATTTTCGGACATCCCCAGGGGCCGACCGTCGGACGTTTGATCATCGAAGGCATCGAAGAATTGGCCTTGCTGGGTGGTGGTTATCTGCTGGTTGCGGGCTGTGCAGCTGGGGATACTGCAGCAGCCATCGTACTGAAAATGGGATAATACCAAGGTGGGAGCAGATCTCTGCTCCCATGACTCACGGATATAAATTATTTTCTGTTAGTTAAGAATCCATTCAACAGAGCGAATTTGAATGATCCTTTCACAACTCCCATCAAGATTTAAGGCATTGAATGCCAGGGACTGATGGATTATCTTAGCCAGTGGTTGAGAGTTTGGCATTGATTTAATCCGGATAAGAAAGGATCCTCATGAGCCCATTCAATCAGAACGAAATCGAGGATTTTGAGAAATTCGGCTATGTGTTTCCGGTTGAGGTGCTTTCCGACTCAGAATTGAAAACGTGTCGTGAAAAACTGGAGTCCTTTGAAGCGACCCAAGATGGTAAACTGGAGGCGTCTCAGCGGAACAAATCACACCTGCTCTTCAAATGGCTGGATGATCTGATCCGTGATCCACGTATTTTGGATCCTGTTGAAGACCTGATCGGTTCTGATATCCTCTGCTGGAACACCATCTTCTGGATCAAGGAAGCCCATTCCCAAAGTTTTGTTTCATGGCATCAGGATACCCGATACTGGGGTTTATCCAGTGAAAATGTTTTGACTGCCTGGCTTGCTCTATCACCAGCATCCCAGAAAAGCGGATGCATGAGGGTGATGCCCGGGACACACCGGGGGGAGGTGTTGCCCCATGATGATCGCTATCATCATGATAACATGCTGACACGCGGTCAGGAAATCTCGGAAGGCGTTGATGAATCAGAATCCGTGTTGATGCCTCTTGAAGCGGGGCAAATGTCGATCCATAATTATCGCATTGCCCATGCATCAGGTCCCAATGATTCGGATGACCGCCGGATAGGAATTTCGATGCACTACATGCCTCCAGATACAAAACAGATTGTGGGCAATTGGGACAGTGCCGCACTGGTCCGCGGTCAGGATGATTTCAAGCATTTCGAACCGACTCCTGTCCCCAGAAACGACTTTGACCCTGATGCCGTCCAATTCCATGAGAAGGCCACCCAGGCTTTGAGGAGTGTCCTCTACGCCGGAGCAGAAAAAAATACGAGAAAACTCTAAAAAACCTTCTGCCGAGTCAGCCTCGTTTTCTTTCTGTTTCTGACATCCTCTCCTTCAAATGATGGACAAACAGGTTCATGAGCCCCGTAATGACCGTGAAGATCGCCGTTAGAAGCATCAGTTTCCCGGATGCCTCCCAGGCAAATCCTGCATCTACACATTGATCACTGATCCTTTCACATGCTTCCTGAGCTTCTGCATAGAATTGAAGAAAAATCATTCCGCTTGTTCCAAGCAGAACAGACAATACCAGCATGATTTTCAGCAGCATCCTCAAATTCAGATCAATGTCAGTACATCAGGCAGCAGAGGTTACGGTTCCTCAAGTGTAGAAACTTTCCCCGCAACACGCGTTTGACGCATCCTGCGACGCCAGCGATCTGCGTTATAGCCTGCCCCACGGTGAAGTAAGCAACGGTTATCCCAGACAACCGTGTCACCTGCTGCCCACTTGTGGGAATAAACATCCTTTGGTTGAGTCGACCATTCCAGCAAATCATCGAGCAGTTTCCGGCTTTCGACCCCATGCCAGCCTACCACAGAACGGGCATGGGAACCGACAAAGTAGTTTTTCAGTCCATTCACAGGATTGGTCCTGACTAGTTTATGCTCCACCGGTGGCAAGGAAGCCGCGTGCTTAGGGTTCACTGGAGCGACAGGGCTGCGTGAAAAAACATAATCATGGATACAGCTGAGGTTTTCGATTTTTTCCTGCTTTTCCCGAGGCAGCCGGGCATAGGCAGAGCGCATGCTTGCAAACTCGGTCTCACCTCCTTCACCTGGAACTTCATAGGCATGGGTGATCGAGAAGTATGATGGTATTTTTCTGAATGAAGAATCCGAATGCCAGAGTTCATTTCCTTTCTGGTAAAGCGTGCTCGGATCCGTTCCATCCTTTTTACTGTCGTCATCCATCACGTTGCCAACCGTTCCAAAATAAACGATCTTTCCGGTCTTGCCGTAAGTCACGTGTTCTGCCTCAGGTTCACCCAGACATCGTGTAATGACCATGTGGGATTCATCGTTCATCTTCTGGTTCGGAAAATGGAGGAGTGAATACTGATCAATCGCCTTTTGAATTTCTGAAACGATCTCTTGACTCAGTCTATCTGTGAATGACAACCCCGTCACTTTTGCTCCAAAGTCGGGATGCAATGCTTCAAAGTGCAACTCAGGCATAGAACTGTTTCAGGTTATTCATCCACAAATGTTTCAGAGGATTCTTCGCCTTCACCCAAGTATGCTTTTCGGACTTCAGGGTTGGAACGTATGTTTGGGGGGGTGTCACAAGCAATGGACTGTCCATAGACAAGAACCGTGATGCGGTCGGCCAGGGCAAAGACGGCATCCATATCATGTTCGATGAGCACCAGTGTGTGTGTTCCCTTTAGTTCCGCCAAGACCTCGACCATGCGCTGACTTTCCTCAACCCCCATCCCGGCCATGGGTTCGTCGAGCAAAAGCATTTTCGGTCGGGTTGCAAGCGCCATCGCCAGTTCCAATTGCCTTTGCTCTCCGTGGCTGAGACTTGAGGCAGGAACATCCACCCGTTCAGAAAGACCAATTTTTTCTAGCACATTGAGGGCAGGCTCTCTCAGATCGGTTGCCTTCCGGGCTTTGCTCCAGAACCGAAATGAGTGACCAGCCTGGGCCTGAACGGCAAGTGCGACATTATCCAGTGCGGAAAAATTCTGGAGCACACTCGTGATCTGGAAGGAGCGGGCCAGTCCCAGGGAACTTCGGCGGTATTCTGGAAGTTGGGTAATGTCCTGATTCTGGAAAAAAATACTTCCGGAATCCGGTCTGAGGGATCCCGAAAGTTGGGCGATCAAGGTGGTTTTCCCGGCCCCGTTGGGCCCAATTACGGCGTGTATCTCTCCTTCTTCAACCTCCATGGAAAGCTCGCTGATTGCAACCAGGCCTCCAAAGGATTTGGTCAGCTTCTCGGTTTTGAGTAATATTTCAGCCATTTCTGATTCTCAAGCGGCCGAGCAGTGAATGAATCCCTCCACGGGCGAATAGAACAAGCAGAATCAGCAAGGGGCCCATTACTCCCATCCAGTGTTCTCCAGCACCCGGGAATAACAAGGCATCCATCCACTCAGGAAGGTATTCTTCAAGAAGCAGAAACAGCACCGTTCCCAATACCGGCCCAAAGAGGGTCCCCATACCGCCGAGAATGACCATGATCAATAAATCTCCGGATCGGGTCCAGTGCATGATTGCAGGCGAGACAAATTCATTCCAGTTGGCAAAAAGCGCTCCGGCAATGCCGCAGATCATTCCGGAGATGACAAATGCTGCAAGCTTGTAACGATAGGTTGGAAACCCCAGGGCTTGCATCCGTGCTTCATTCGATTTGCAGCCTTGAAGAACCATCCCGAAACGGGAATGGATGATGCGGTGGCAGAGGAAAAGCAACAGCAGCAGTATGGCAAAAACGAAGTAGTAAAAACTGAGGGGATCATTAAGATCGATCCACCCACCGAACTCACTGCGATAAACGGGCATTCCGTCGTCACCTCCGAATTCTTCGAGGCTGATGCCAAGAAAAAAAACCATCTGTGCAAAAGCCAAAGTGATCATGATGAAATAAACGCCACTCGTCCTCAGACTCATCATTCCAATCAGCAGGGCAAAAATTCCACAAATCACCAGGGTTGCAGGGAATTGGATGAAACCGTTATCGATTTCGTAAAAACTGAAAATCCCCACGGTGTAAGAACCGATTCCAAGATAAACCGCATGTCCGAAACTGACCATTCCTCCAAAACCGAGAATCAAATCGAGGCTCATTGCGGCGAGGGCAAGGATCATGATCCGACAAAACATCTCCGTGTAGAAAACCGGAAGTTCGAACACCTGGATCAGGATGGGAATGAGCGCCAGCAAGGCCATACCTGCCCACGTGATCCAGAGTTTATCAGCACTCATGGAAAAATCAGCGGTTAACCGGTTCGAGCGGGAAAGAGCCCTCGCGGACGAATGACAAGAATTCCGGCCATCAGGATATAGATCAGCATAGAAGCGAGTGCGGGTCCCACCCCGTCGGCAGTGGAATCAGCAACCATGCTTCTCAACAGCATAGGCAGGAAAACCCGCCCGAGGGTATCCACAAGGCCGACTAAAATAGAGGCAATGAAGGCTCCACGGATGGAACCGATCCCACCAATGATGATCACAACAAAGGACAAAATCAAAAGAGGTTCTCCCATGCCAGGTTCAACACTCGTCAAGGGCCCCAGCATCATCCCGGCGAGTCCTGCGAAACTGGCACCCAGACCGAAGACCAGGGTGAACAGCATACGGATGTTGACTCCGAGTGCACCCGCCATTTCACGATTGCTCGCTCCGGCACGGATGAGCATGCCAAGCCTCGTTTTGGCAACGATGACATAAATCAAAACTGCTACCAGCAACCCAGCCAGTATGATCATCAAGCGAAAAGTGGGATAGGGAACACCGGGAAGGATTTCGACATGACCAGATAAACCTTCGGGCAGACCGGAATAGAGCGAGGCAGGCCCCCAGACGATGCGAATCACTTCATTGAAAAAAAGGATCAGCCCGAAGGTGGCCAAAACCTGGTCCAGATGATCCCGCTCATAAAGAGTCCTCAACACCAAAACTTCCACCACCACTCCGACAAGAAACGTAGCAGGCAGTGCAAACAGAATTCCGAGCAGGAAGGATCCGGTCCATTCGATCAAGGTCGTCGCCAGATAAGCTCCGACCATCACCAATGAACCGTGGGAGAGGTTGACCAAGTCCATGATGCCGAAGACCAGGGTCAGTCCAGCGGCAATCAGGAACAGCATCACTCCGAACTGAAGACCGTTGAATGCTTGCTCAATTAGCAGCAGTCCCATGTCTTTTCAGTCCGGAGTCCTTTGGGTGAGTTGACGCCCTTGTCTCACAAGCCTTTGGAGATTCTGCCAGGCTTGTGAAAACGGACTTACCATTTCATCCGGCAGTCTTTGGCGTAATTGTCTCCGTGATCGGTGAAGACGGTGTCGATGATCTTGGTGGTATAACTTCCATCGGAGTCTTTGACCGCTTCACGCAGGTAGAAATTCTGAATTGGGAAGTGGTTGTTGTTGAAACGCAGATTCCCACGGGTGCTAGGGTAGCCTCCCAAACGCATTGCATCACGCAATGCGTCCCGATCTGAAATCCCTCCTGCAACACGGATGGCGTGATCGATGAAACGGACCAGGTCATAAGACTGCGCCGCATAGAAGGATGGGATATAACCATATTTTTTGCGGAAATCACGTACAAATCTGCGATTGACTGGATTATCCAGATCAGGACTCCAAGTTTGGGTTCCCAACACTCCCACTGCTGAACCTTTGAGGGCCGGAAGGGAAACCGCATCCACGGTGAATGCCGTGTAAAGTGGAACTGAACCCATCAAACCTGCCTGGTTGTACTGTTTCACAAAATTGATCCCCATTCCTCCGGGCTGGAAGACAAAAACTGCTCCAGGGTTTGATGCACGAAGGGTAGAAATTTCAGCCTGGAAATCCTTCTGTCCCAGTTTAGTGAAAACCTTTCCGGAAATCTTGCGCTTATAATAACGTTGCACACCTGCCAGCATATCCTTTCCCGCCTGATAATTCGGGGCCATCAAGTAGACATTATTGATGCCGTTATCCTGAAGGTATTTACCCATCGCTTCAGGAGTTTGGTCATTCTGCCAGGAAACATTAAAGAAATTCTCAGAACAGCGCTTGCCTGCAACCGTCGAGGGACCTGCGTTGGCACTGACAAGAAATGTATTGGAACGTGTGACTGGTCCATGGATCGCGACCAGCAAATTCGACCAGATGACTCCTGTGACGAAATGCACTTGATGTTTCTTGACCATCTTGTCGGCCAGTTGCTTGGCAACATCGGGTTTACGTTGATCATCTCCATAGATGACAGAACTTTCCATTCCACCAAAGGCATTGCCAATGTGATCCAATCCCAATTGGAAAGCATGCTTCATTTGTTTACCGATGATGCCGGCTGGTCCCGAGAGAGTGGTCATGAATCCAACTTTCACTTTCTCGGCATAAAGCGGTGAGCCCACAAGCCCAAATACGATCAGAACTCCTAATATTTTCTTATTCATAGATCTCCTCATTTCAAAGCATATTTTTGTTTTCAACTGGCACAATACCCGTCGATAAAAAAATCAAAATTAAAGGAATTCCTTGGGGATGTCAAAAAAAAAGACCTTAATCATTTTTTATACATTCTGAGAAATCCTATTTCTGTATTCCAAGGAATGCTTCATGAATCTGGAATTATCGGTCAGGGTAGATCTGCTTTCCTCTCCGATTTCTCTCATCTTCTTCATACTCAACCACAGGAAAAACATCCTTGAATTAATGAGGAACCACCGCGGTTGCTTCTAGTTCGATCTTCCCAGGGTGATCCAACAAATCAGAAACAAAAATCATACTCATTGCAGGATAATGTTTTCCCATCAACCGCTGCCAGAGTCGACCAAGTTCTTGACGATGAGAGAGATAAACATCTTTCTCGGTACAGTATGCCGTCATCCTGCAGATATGTTCCGGGTTCCCCCCCGCTACGGATAACACTTCCAAAACATTACTCAATGCCTGTTCAAACTGCGGAACAAGGTCATTGCTTTGGAAACATTGTTGAGCATCCCAGCCAACCTGACCCGCGATAAAAACCAAGCGACCTGGATCGGCCACAACTCCATTTGAATAACCCTTCGGAGGTATCCATCCGGAAGGGTGAAGAATATCCATGTTCCTCCTCTGAAGAATTGTTCATCTTCATGAATTCATTCCATCCTGAGCCCGTCATTCAATTTTTTCAAGTAAAAAGATGTATTTTGGTACTTATTTATATTTTTTTCTTGACAGGCACCGATTTCAGTATAATCTCGAAACAGGTACAACAATACCACTTTAATCATAATCAAGAGGAGAAATGATGCAGAAGGGCTACGCATGGCAAATGGAGGAAGCAGGGAAACCCCTGGTGAGAAAGGAGTTTGATCTACCTTCTCCGGTGTCGGCAGAGCTTTTAGTCGAGGTGTCCGGATGCGGAGTCTGTCATACGGACCTTAGCTATTATTTTGATGGAGTCCGTCCGAACCACCCTCTTCCTTTAATTTTAGGACATGAGATCAGCGGACTGGTTCTTGAAGCAGGTGAAGGTGCAGAAAGCTGGGTGGGGAAAAAAGTGATCATACCGGCTGTCATTCCCTGTGGGAAATGCGGTCTCTGCCTCAGGGGGCGAGGAACCATCTGCCGTAGCCAGAAAATGCCAGGCAATGACATTCAGGGTGGATTCGCTTCCCACGTTAGGGTCCCAGAATATGGACTATGCGAAGTGGATGAGACAAAACTTGAAGCTGCTGGATTGACTCTAGCCGATGTATCGGTGATCGCAGACGCGGTCACTACACCTTATCAAGCTGCAGTTCGTTCAGGAATTGGAAAGGGTGATTTAGCGGTCGTTATTGGAGCAGGAGGCATTGGAGGCTATGCCGTGCAGATCTGTGCAGCACTAGGGGCTTCAGTGGTGGCGATCGACATTGATGCGAGCAGGCTTGAAAGCGTTCGGCAAAACGGTGCGGCCTTGGCCCTTGACGCACGTGAGGTGGAAGGACGGGAATTTAAAAAAAGGATTCTCGAATTTGCTGAAAATCAAGGACTTCCTGCACAGGAATGGTACCTCTTTGAATGTTCCGGAAGCGTTGCAGGTCAAAAAACCGCATTCGGTCTTCTTACCCATGGGGGGACACTTTGTGTGGTTGGATTCACCATGGATCGGTTTGAACTTCGATTGTCAAACCTGATGGCCTTTGACGCACGTGCCCTGGGAAACTGGGGATGTGCCCCTGAACTATATCCCGCAGCTCTAGAACTCGTGATGAACGGAAGCGTTGCAGTGGCTCCTTTCGTTGAGCAGTACCCTCTGGATTCAATCCAGAATATTTTCAATGCAGCCCAACGGCACGAACTCACGAAGCGTGCTGTTCTGGTTCCATGAACACACAAAGGACTAACAATGACAACCGAGTCGGATTTCAACTACAAAGATCATAATTTTGATTCCGGACAGGATTTTCCAGGAATTCTGTATGAAAAAAAACCTGTGCTTGGTTCGGATGGCCAGGCCGTCAAAGGTCTCTTCAACATCTGGATCACGCTGGATAATCCCGCACAGTACAATTCCTACACCACCGAGATGGTCAAGGGTGCGATCCTCGCCTTCCGCAAGGCTTCCAATGAACGTGACAGTGTTGCCGTAGTTTTCACCGGCAGTGGGGACAGAGCCTTTTGCACCGGAGGAAACACCAAGGAATATGCCGAGTATTATGCAGGCAGGCCACAGGAGTATCGACAATACATGAGGCTTTTCAACGATATGGTTTCATCCATCCTGTCCTGCGACAAACCAGTCGTATGCAGGGTCAATGGAATGCGTGTCGGAGGGGGCCAGGAAATCGGGATGGCCTGTGATTTTTCGATCGCACAGGATCTGGCCCGATTCGGCCAGGCAGGTCCCAAACATGGGTCAGCTCCCATCGGCGGTTCGACAGACTTTCTGCCGGTGATGATGACAGGAGAAAAGGCCATGGAATCCGGAACGCTCTGCGAAGTCTGGTCAGCACACAAGGTTTATCTCAATGGAATGATCAGTGGAATCGTTCCTGCCTTGAGGGTTGAAGGCGAGTGGCTGCCAAATCCTCTGGTGGAGACACAGCAGATGTTCGATCCATGGGGCTGTTTTGCTTATGGTGAGAACAAAACTGGAGAGGCCTTGACCGAGGCCAAGACTTTGCTGAAAAGTGGAACGACGGATCTGTCTTTATTGGATGAAGCCGTCGAGGCTCTCTGTACCAAACTGCTCTATACGTTTCCGGACTGCATGACCAAAACTGTCGAGGAACTGAGAAAGCCTAAACTCGAAGCCTGGAATCGCAACAAGGAAGATGCACGCGCGTGGCTTGCGAACAACATGATGACCGAAGCAAGAGCAGGGTTCAGGGCTTTCAATGAAGGAACAAAAACCCAACGGGAAGTGGACTTTGTCGCCCTGCGCCGTGCACTTGCCCAGGGACAGCGTTGGTCGGAGGAATTCACCGATGCACTGATGCCTGGGCTGGATCGAAAAGCATCATGACGGATCCTGTAGGCTCCTGGATCGAGGAGAATGGGACATTGCTCCGCCTAAGACTGGCACGTCCCAAGGCAAACATCCTCGATTCCGAAATGATCAGGGCTATTTCAGAAGAACTCGAAAAACATTCCGGGAATCCAAAACTTCGTGGCCTCCTGCTGGATGCAGAAGGTCCGCATTTCAGTTTTGGGGCCAGCGTTGAGGAACATCTTCCGGAACAGTGTGAGGCCATGCTGCATGATTTCCACCAACTGCTGCTGAAGATGCTTGGTCTTCCCTACCCGGTGCTGGTCGTCATCCGAGGCCAGTGTCTTGGCGGAGGGCTCGAACTGGCCTGTGCAGGATCTCAGTTGTACGCCGCACCAGATGCCCAGATGGGACAGCCGGAAATCATGCTGGGAGTGATCGCTCCGGCAGCTTCTTGTCTGCTTCCATGGCGTATCGGTCAGTCGAATGCAGAAGACCTGCTTTTTTCAGGACGCAGTGTGGGGGCTGATGAAGCCTTGCGGATCGGACTTCTGAACCAAGTCGATGAGGATCCTGAAAAAGCGGCACGGGTCTACTTCCAGAAGCATCTGGCATCAAAAAGTGCGAGTTCTCTGCGCCATGCAGTTCTAGCTGCCCGCAAAGGGGTGATTGGAAATCTGAAACGTAAACTATCGGCCGTTGAGGAACTGTATCTTGAGCAATTGATGAAAACCGGAGACGCCGTGGAAGGGTTGCAATCCTTTCTCGAAAAGCGTCCCCCAAAATGGGAGGACTGTTGAAATGAACAACTTTCAAAATGGTGGTAGCGCGGCCATCGTCGATCGCTGCCGTCGGCTATTCGATGATCTTGAATTTTCAGAGGTACGAGAATGGAAAGCTGCAGAAAAGGGACGAAAGGTGATCGGCTATATGCCCGTTTACGTCCCGAGAGAAATCATCCATGCAGCAGGAATGCTGCCGGTGGGGATCCTCGGCGGAGGAGACCAGTTGGAAGTCATCCAGGGGGATGCCTACTACCAGAGTTACATTTGCCGCATTCCAAGATCCACCATCGAACTCGGTTTGACAGGAAGGCTCGACGTTCTGGACGGCATGCTGTTTCCCAGCATCTGTGATGTGATCCGCAACCTATCAGGCATGTGGCAACTGATGTTCGAAGACAAGTATGTGCGCTATTTCGATGTCCCCCAAAACTACGCCAGGGACATCGGAGGAAGTTACTACGTCAATGAACTGAAGCAGTTGCTGAGTGATCTTGAAAAGCTTTCAGGAAAGCAGATCAGTCCAGATGATTTATGGAAATCGATCGAAGTCTACAATGAAAACCGAAGAGCGATTCAGGACCTTTATCACTATCGTGCAAAACGCCCCTGGAAAACCCCCAGTCCGGATGTCTACCTCGTCATCCGGGCCGGAATGGTGTTGCCTGTGGAGGAACATACCCAACTGATCCGGGATTACATTTCAGCCGTCGAGAAGGAGGAACAGGTGATGCGGGATAACTGCCGGGTTGTCGTCAGTGGAGTTTTCTGTGAACAGCCTCCTTTGAATTTGATCCGATCCATCGAAATGGCCGGATGCTACATCGTGGATGATGATTTCATGCTTGTCACACGCTGGCTTCTCGAGGATGTGCCAACTTCTGGAGATCCTCTGGAAAACCTGGCGGACGGTTTTCTCAACCACTCCAATGAGACTTCTGCCAAGTATGTGCCGGTAACGTCTGACAAGGGACAATATCTGGTGGAAGCCGTTAGGAAAAACCAGGCGGAAGGAGTGATTTTTGCCGCACCCAGTTTTTGTGACCCGGCTTTGCTCGACCGGCCGATGCTGCAGAACTGTCTGGCAGAAGAAAACATACCTTACACTGCATTCAAATATGCTGAAAATTCAGGACAGATGCAGCCGATTCGTGAACAGGCTGGAACTTTTGCAGATTCCATCAAGCTCTGGAGTGCCTGACCATGAACATGATGCAACCAAACCTCTGGGATTTGACTGAAGCCTGTTTGCGATCCGGGATCTGCAACCGGTTCAGTTTCAACTTCATCAATAGAAAGGAGCAACAATGAGCCAAATGACTCCACCCGATGCAATCAAGGAAGATTCCATGGAAAAGCAGAAGCAAATGATTTCAGCCAATTTCCATGAACTCGCCCAGGCTCCTCAGCAAGGAAGAAAAGTCGTATCGACCTTTGTTCCCGGCAACATCAATGAACTGCTGATGTGCTTCGACATGGCACGCAACCTTCCCGAAATCAATGCCCTGCAGAACGGCATGCGCAAGAAAACCGGACGGATGATCATGGAAGCCGAACGATCCGGACATTCTGAAGACGTCTGTACCTACGTCAAGGCGGACCTTGGAATGATGGCTCAGGGGAATATCGGTCCGACGGGAGAAACCCTGCCGAAGCCGGATCTGCTGCTGCTTTCCTACACAGGTTGTTTCACCTTCATGAAGTGGTTCGAACTGGTTCGGGAGCAGTATGACTGCGAAACATCAATGCTTCACATTCCCTATCAGGGAGACGGAACGATCAACGAAAACATGCGTGATTATGTCGTCAAACAACTTCGGGAGGAAGTCATCCCGACTCTGGAACGGGTCAGCGGAGTCAAATTCGATATCGACCGTCTCCGTGAATACATGCGTGAATCCGCCAAGTCTGAAGAAGACCTGGTCTGGGTTCTTCAAACTGCCAAAAACCGGCCTTCGCCGATCGATGCCTATTTCGGTGGTGTTTATTACATCGGTCCCATTTTTACTGCTTTCCGGGGAACAGAGGATGCCAGTGAATACTACCGTACCCTTCGATCAGAAATTGCAGAACGCCTTGAAAAGGGAGAGGGACCGATCACTCCGGATGGGGAGATGAAGGATGAAAAATACCGTCTGGTGGTGGAGGGACCGCCAAACTGGACCAGCTTCCGCGAGTTCTGGAAGATGTTCTACGAAGAAGGAGCCGTGGTTGTGGCGAGTACCTACACCAAAGTCGGAGGAGTCTATGATTTTGGATTCCGGCATGATCCAGATCACCCCCTGGAATCAATGGCAGACTACTGCCTCGGTTGCTACACCAACCTCAACCTGCCAAGTCGTGCCGAGATGCTTTCCAATTATGTTGAGGATTATCAGGCAGACGGACTGTTGATCAATTCGATCAAAAGCTGCAACAGTTTCTCTGCAGGCCAACTACTGCTCCTGCGTGAAGTTGAAAAACGCACAGGCAAACCCGGAGCTTTTATTGAAACCGACTTGGTTGATCCAAGGTATTTTTCAGGAGCCAACGTCAAAAACCGTCTGGAGAGTTATTTTCAGATGATCAACCAAAAACGTGGAGGTGGTTTTTCCGAAGGAGTGGCAGCATGAAGTGCTTCGTCGGGATCGATTTAGGATCTACCACCACTAAAGCACTGATTCTGGATGAAGAGCAGCAGATTCTGGGAAGAGGCATCACCAATTCACGATCCAACTATGATATTGCAGCGTCTGTTGCCAAAGAAGAGGCACTGGTCAATACAAGGATCAACCTGGTTCGGCAGTCGTTGGAACCGGTCTCAACACTGTTTGAAAACCTTGAAGAATTTCTTTCAGGACTGGAACGCACATTTCGTCTAGAACAATTCATGGAACAATTAGCAGACCTGGAATCGGTCTGCCATACGAATGCTTCCGGAAACCGATTTGCCAGCCGTGAAAAGACCATCATCGCAGATGCCCTACGTAAAATCTTCCATCAACTCCGAGAGGAGGCACCCGAATTGTTTGCGCCCGGTGCATCCCGGAAATCAGATTTTTTCAGAGACATTGCCGGTTCCCGGTACCTAGCCATTGGTGAGGCCAGCGCCAGGGAACTCGGGCTTTCCTTCGACTTGTTGCTGAACGTCTATGACCGTTCGATCATTGAAGTGGAAAATCATTTTGGTGAGGGTGATGCCCGTATGATGATGCTTCAAGCCTTGCAACGCATGCTCAAAGTCACACCAGAACTTGAGTCTCAAAAAAACATCATTCTTGAAAAGGTCGAACAGGCATACAACATCGAACTGGAAGAGAGTTATGTGGTTGGAACCGGTTATGGACGTGCCCGACTTCCTTTTTCGAAAGACCATATCCGTTCAGAAATTCTCTGCCATGGCCTGGGTGCGCACATCATGTATCCAGAAACCCGTACCGTGCTCGACATTGGAGGACAGGACACCAAGGCAATCCAGGTCGATCCATCCGGAATCGTCAGCAGTTTTCAAATGAACGACCGCTGTGCTGCAGGTTGCGGGCGCTACCTGGGCTACATCGCCGACGAAATGAATGTCGGACTTCACGAACTCGGGCCAATGGCCATGAAGGCCACCAGGAAAGTTAGGATCAACTCCACGTGTACTGTGTTTGCAGGCGCTGAACTACGCGACCGTTTGGCACTTGGAGAAGAACGCGAGGACATTCTTGCAGGATTACACCGTGCGATCATCCTGCGTGCTATGTCCCTGCTTTCACGTTCAGGAGGAATCAGCGATCAGTTCACTTTCACAGGAGGAGTCGCTAACAACGAGGCTGCCGTGATGGCACTAAAGGGATTGATTCAAGAAAATTATGGAGAAGTGACGGTCAACATCGACCCGGGATCGATCTATACCGGGGCACTGGGAGCCGCCACCTTTGCACATCGAGCAATGGAGGAACACGCATGACCATTACTGCAGGGATCGACATCGGCACCAATTCCATAAAAAGCGTCCTTTTCCGCATTGAAGAGGGGGCCATCGAATGGCTTGCCAAGCACACCAGTCGTATTCGAAAGCGCGATCCAAACCAACTGGCAGAAGAAGATTACCGTTGGTTGTTGAAAAAAACCGATATCGATCCTGAAGAAGTCGAGTATGTTGCTACAACAGGTGAGGGGGAGAATGTTGATTTCAGAACAGGTCATTTTTATTCGATGACAACCCATGCACGGGGGGCATCGTTTCTGGAACCTTCAGCACGTTCACTGGTGGACATCGGGGCTCTTCATGGCCGGGCCATCAGCATCGATGAACACGGTAAAGTACTTTCCTACAAAATGACCAGCCAGTGTGCCTCTGGAACCGGACAGTTTCTTGAAAACATTGCTCGTTACCTAGGGGTCGCTCAGGATGAAGTGGGATCGCTATCCCTGCAGGCCGATGATCCAGAGACGGTGAGCTCCATCTGCGCGGTGCTCGCGGAAACGGATGTGATCAACATGGTTTCTCGCGGCATCAGTTCCCAGAACATCCTCAAAGGGATTCATCTTTCGATGGCAGGACGTCTTATCAAGCTGCTCAAGGCCATCAAAGTCAGGGAAAATACGGTTTTGGTGACAGGTGGGTTGGCTCAGGATGAAGGATTGTGCAGGGCTCTCTTGGAACAGGCCTCAGATCAGAAGCTGGAGGTCCAGATCCGTTCTCACATTGACTCGATTTATGCAGGCGCCGTTGGAGCTGCCATCTGGGGTGAATTCCGACATCGTAAATTGAAACAGGCTGAAGCCTCTCCACTGGCTGCCTAAGTTTCAAATCTGTTCAGATGCGTACACGAACGTTAGGGGCACGGAGCTGGTTGGCGCGGAACTGCTGAACCCGGGTGTGTCCCAGCTTGATGGTGCTGTTGATGAACTTATCATCGATTTCCAGGGCATCACCGATCTGTCGAAACAGTTTCTCCTCCCGTTGGTCGAAGTCACGATCAATGGTCGCAACATTGATGAGGCTTTCTAAAATCCGTTTGGGATTATCTCCTGTAAGTTTGATTGGATCAATATCAGGGATTCTTCCTAGAAGGATCGCTTCTTCGAGTTCTTGTACCCGGTGGTTGTTGGTCAACAAACGAAGGGCCGAATGGAGGAAAGCACGTTCATGGATTTCAATGTGTTCGTCCACCATCACCATCGCCACCACGGTTTTGGCAAACCAGTAACGTTGATCCTCATTCAAACCTTCCAACATTTCCGGGTTGAATTCAGGAAAATCATCATTTTCTTCGTTTTCACGGGTGATTTCGATTTCACGTAAAACCCGAATGGAGCGTAGAACGCGTTTGGCCTTTGAATTTCCGGAGCGCACCGATTCCCTGAACCAGTGATAGGCTTCTTCACGGTTTTTGGGAACTCCTTGCCCGTTGAAAATCATGATCCCCAGATTGTACTGTGCCAAAGCATGACCTTTGATCGCAGCCTGGTGAAAGAGCCGGTATGAGGCCATCGCATCATCCGGATTCCGTGACAGCTGCATCGCCTCTTGAAAAAGTCTGTCTGCCGAATCGTCTGATGTCTTCGTTTCACGGGAACTCTCTTTTCCGTTCAGAAGTGGTTCATCCACGATGCTGAGAACATGATTCGGTTCAAAAAGCACCTGCCGTTTTTCAGCAGATTCGAGGGCAATGAAAATCAGTTTATCGCCAGAATAGATCATCGTCTCAGGATGGGGATTGACCAGGAGAATGCCCTCCCTATGCCGGATAAGTCCCACCGCCAGATGGTTGCACTGTTTTTTGATTTCCAAAATAGTCTCAACCCAGCTTTTGGGGACCCAATCGAATTTCAATTTACGGACGAAAAGACTTTGGCTATTCGGCTCTTCCGAGAGGATCTGTTCGATCATGGTGCCTAAACCTGAGTTTTCTGCAGACTGTGAAAGCAGTGGGGCAACCAGGTCGTCGACCTGGAGACAGAAATCGCATCCCACTCGTCGCAGTTGCTGGTCAAAATCCTTTTCATGATAAGTGGAGATACTGAAAACCTCTCCGTCCGATTCCTGTTCGAGCCTAAGCACTGCCATCAGGTTTTGCCCGTCATGGAGGTGATCGATGAATGCCACTTTCGCTTCGGAGGCATTGGCTTTGCGAAAAGATTCCTCGGCATTCGAAGGACCATGAATCCATTCGATGTTCAGGTTTTCCGGCTTGTCATCAAAGGGGTTGATTTCAGAAAGGATCTTGATTGGTTCCTCGATTTCAGTCCGTGACATTTCTGAAAGCAGTCTTTTGATAAACACCGGGTTGTCGGAACTGATGATCAGGTGCCCGTCGATCGGGATTTCATCCATGCCAATCAATTGAACTCCGTCCTCATCATGATCCCCCTTGGGTCTTTTAGGAGGAGGTTCAAGTCGAAGTATCGAGTCGTCCAAGGTCAATTCGTAATCGGCATCGGGATTGATCATCACCACTTCATCGACAACAACAGCCATCGGCATGATGCCACGACTTGACTTCAATTTAATCACATATTCCATCCAGGTTAAGCCTACCAGTGTCGGCTCAAGCTTACGTGTGTGAAGTGTGTTACCCAAACGGCGGTAAACAATACGTTTGATCCATGAGGGTCCCCCCTGGGATCGGTAGGCCTGCATCATCAGCGGAACATAGAGTTCATAGGGATCGACTGCATGGTCACAGCCAACGTCCTCGAAATACTTTCGATATTCCTCTCCAATGTATTGCGCCAGAGTAATGATTCTACCTCCGCTCATGGTTTCCAACTGCATCACGGTCATCAAGGTATTGCTGTTTTCCCGGTAGTAGACGTAGGCAATCCTCGCTTTAACTGCTGAAGCCTTTACAAGCAGCTCCATTTTGTAGGCATCACCAGAGATCCAGATCAGATTTTTAAAGGGGGTGGTGAGTAGAGGATGTTCCTCGAAGGGGGCAATCAGGACGATCTTTTCGGTGTCCTCAAAATCACGGATCTGGATCAGGATTTCAGTCATCCAATTCGGATCATCGGAACAGATGAGGATATGATCGCTGATGTCCGCAGAATCCAGTCCGCGTTCACGGCGTGAATGGTACTGGGCAAAACGGGAAGTGATCAGGGATATCACCAGAGAATATCCAACAACACCTCCAGCGATAACAAATAAGGTGAAAATTCTACCAGGGGTATGAATGGGATGGATGTCTCCAAATCCTACTGTTGATATCGTCACCATCGTCCAGTAAAGACAATCCCAGATGTACCTATACTTTTCGTTGTCCATCAACTGATATTCAATCAGATGAATTCCCAACGTGGACAGGAACAACAGAGTGGGAATATAAACCAGGAGAAGGAGACGGCCCTTCATTTTTGCCTCATGCTCAACATGGAGAGTTTTGGTTTATTAGTCGGATATTTACAACAATCCAAAAACCGTTCAGAAATTTTCCCCTCACTAGGATTCGGCTTGAATCCGGACAAGATCTTCAATCACCTCCTTGGCATGATCCGCTGGTTTTACTTTGGGGTAGATTTTTATGAGGTTTCCCTGAGGATCAATGAGGAAGCTTTTTCGTTTTTTAATGCTTTCATATTCTCCAGACATCTCTCTTTCCGGATCAGCTAACAGGTTTATGGGGAATCCATATTTGTCCCTGAATTTCTTGTGGCTCGTTACACTGTCCTGACTCACTCCAAAAACAACAGCACCCATTTCCTCAAACTTTTGCAGGCTTTCGCCGAAAGCCCTGGCTTCAATCGTTCAACCAGGGGTGTCGTCTTTGGGATAAAAGAACAGTAGAAGCCATTTCCCTGCAAAGTCTTTGAGTGTCCTTTGAACGCCATCCTGATCAGGGAGACTGAAATCTGGAGCTGAGCTTCCTTCTGTAATCATGGGTATTCCTAATAGAGGTGATTGATTTTTATCGGGATAATGTCAAAATAAAGAATCTATTTCAAATCTTTCCAAGTCCTATAGAAGACTCAACAAACTCTTGCTGCCAGTTTAATTTCATCCTAACGAGTTATGGAATCGTACGGTGACTCCCTCGTCCATGTGCTTGCAACACTGCTCAGGCTTTTCAGCCTGATGCTCGTCATCTATGCTCTGCTCAGTTGGGTCATTGCAGACCCCAGACATCCTGTGTTCCGTTTTTTAGAGAGCATGGTGGAACCTGTGCTGAATCCTCTGCGCAAAGTCCTTCCACCGATTGCAGGATTCGACATTTCCATTGTTGCCGCCTTGATGGGAATCGAGATCCTCAGGTCTTTCCTGCTTTACTGAGACAGGCGTCCAAGATCACGTGTTGCGTTTTTTGCAGCAACGGAACCCGGGTAACGCGCAATGACCGTACGGTAATAGTAATCTGCTGCAACAAGATCACTACGTCTTTCTGAAATCTTGCCCAACATGTAGATCGCATCCGGAGTCTTGTAACCCTGACTGGTAGGGCGGTGCACATAACGTGTCAGAATTTTCCGAAAAGCGCGCTCTGCATTCTGGTTCTGTTTCAGTTGAAAATACGAATGCCCGATCCAGTAGAGGGCATTATCACTGTCCAGGTCTTCTGGGAATCTTTCGACATAGTTTTCAAAGATTCGGATGGCTTTTTCATGTTTACGCTGAATAACCTCGTTCATGCCCTGATTGTAGATTTTTTTCACCCCGGGGTGACGGATGAGGATGACAGGATTTTCAGGTTCAGAAAGGTCCGGGTCTTCAAATTCCTGCTCCTGGGGTTCTGTTACATTGGCCTGAGTCTGTTGTGCCCTGGATTTGGACGAGCTCAAATTGGCCGCAACTTGAATTGCGGTTTCCGCTGCATCTTCCAAAGGAATCGGATCTTCCAGGTCCTCCGGTCTCAACTCCACAGACTCGACAAAACCCGGCTCCTCGTCTTCCGGGACATCTCGGATCTGTTCCAGGTTATTCAGGCTCTGCCCCTCTTCCTGAGATAGGATTTCGCGCTCTGAATTATCCTGTTTCAGGGAATAGGTTACGATCACAGGAAGAGGAATTTCTTCCACATTTTCGGCCTCTGCAGCAGAGAGATCCTCTAAATTTCCAGCATCCTGACCGATCACGACAGGAGTCATTTCTCTTCGCTGAGCTGCTTTTTTTTCAAGCTCTTCCAGAGTCGAACCAACTGAACGTTCCAACAGAGCGAAATTGGTCTCCCATTGTTCCTGGACCATGGAAAAGTCCTGCTTTTGCTGTTTGATCCGCTTATTCAGTTCTTTCAGATCCTGTTCAAGCCTTCCAAGACTTTCACGGAGGTTGGCATTTTCCTGGATCAGATGTTCCAGTTCCTGTTGATTTTCTGCAACCAAGATCTCCTGGGTCTGTTGTGTGGATTCCCCTTCCTCGGGATCCCTCGAAAGCTGGAGGGCAGCACATCCATTCACCAGGACAATGATTAAAAGTACCAGAACCCCTTTCAGCCAATATCCTTTCTGAAAAGAATAAATCATGTCCTGTTCTTCAGTCAAAAAAACCTCCCTTGATCCGTGCATCCGGAAAATCATGATTTTCCAGAGGCTGATGATTGCCTTTCCAGGAAAGATGACAAAACTTCCTCCATTTCTTGAGCCAATATAGGCTCTCCATTGAGCCGGTAGGCCTCAATCAACTTCCGTGCGACTTCCTCCGTTCTTGGAAATTCAGGGTAATGCTGGAGCAGATAAAGGTAGCGTTCTGCTGCCGATGTGAAGAGTTTTCCACGGAAATAGAAATTTCCTACAAGAAATTCATGTTCAGCGAGTTCTGCCCGTGCTTTATGCTGGTATTCCCGGATTTCTTCAAGGTAAGGACTTTGGGGATAAAGCAGATAAAACCGACGGTACTCCTTCAAAATAATCCGGTTCGGTTCCATATTACGGTCGAAATTCCGTGAAGGGAAAAAAATACCATAATAATTTTTTTCAAAATTAAGTCCGATGAGCCGGTTTAAGACATAAGGAGTCAGATGGCTTTGTGGATTGAGTGTTAGAAACATCCGATAGTTGACCTCCGCATCTTCCCATTTGCTGCGCTTAAAGTTGAGATCCCCCATTTTGAGGTAAGCCAGGGTGGCAAGTTGAGTGTTCGGATGCTCTTCGACAAGGACCTGAAATTTCTTTTCAGCTTCCTGATAATATTCGTCCTCGTAGGCCACAAAAGCCTCATGATAAAGTTCCACTGCAGGAACTCTGATCTTCTTGGCCTCATCACCGCAACTCTGAAGGAAGAAGGGGAAAAACACCCCGACAATGAGTCGAAAGAACATGGCCCTTTGGATGCTGGGAAAAGGATTTGCTTCAAGGAAGAAAAGATTTATTTTCATCAACAGCTTTTTCGTTTCTTGTAACGGATCATGGTGATTTCATTACCCCGTTCATTCCAGAACATTTCATCCATAAAAAGGGAAATCATCAGCAGTCCCCGACCTTGAAGCTGGAAAAGATTCTGGGGATCCGTGGGGTCAGGAATTTCAGTATGTTCAAAACCCTTGCCTTCATCTCGAATGATGTATTTGAAAGAATTCCGACTGATTGCATGCTGAATCAGAACACGTCGGTTTTGATACGGCTCCATTCCTGATTTCTGTTTTGCGGTCTCGTAAAACAGTTGAGGGTTTTCCAAACGCAACTCTTTCGGCAGTTCAAGGTTACCGTGAAAAATTGCATTTTCCAGTGCCTCTGCCAGCAGGGTATTGATCGTTAGTAGTTCCTCATCTTCCACCAATCCGTATCTCATCAGATCCTGGTTCAGGTAGTTGACAAGGGAATGGACACTTTCGAAGTCATTTTTGATTTCCAGAGTTTTAGATTCCTCGACCAGTCCTGCCTTCGGGTCTGTGGGATGAATCGAAAAATCGACCGATTCAGAATTCGACGGATCGCTCGAATCTAAGGGACAGGAGACAAATCCTTTCTTTAAACTTTGAAGCCGGTCGAGGGTACGCAACACTTCCCGTTCCTGAATCGGCCTGGTCAAGAAATCTGCTGCCCCCTTTTTTAGAGCCTGCTGAATCTTTTCAGGATCACTCATCGGACAAATCATCACAAAAAGCATTTCCCGTGGATCAGACTGCACTTCCCTCAAAAGTTCCATCCCTCCAAGTTTCGGGAGTGTCAGCCCGCTGAAGAGCAGATCAGGACGTGTCTCTCTGAAAACAGTCAGTGCTTCTTCTCCGTCCTGTGCCACCTTCAACAGATGTCCGCAGCTTTTCAGAACTTCTGCCAATGCAGAACAAGCTTCCTGGTTTTCCTCCGCAATCAGGATTTCCATTTTTTCAGAAGGATCTGTATTCTTGTTTTTCAAGTTTTCCTCCGTCCATCCCCGAGTTTTAGGGACTGATCTATACAGTTAGGAAGGTGAACCCGCTTGAGGGGCAAGTTCACACAATCCCTGTTCCAGGTCCTGAATCAAATCTTCCGGATCTTCGAGTCCAACACTCAAACGCAAGAGAGGACCTTCAAAATGCCAACTTCCGGAAAGGCGGTCTTTTTGTACATCCGATGGTACGATAAGGCTTTCGTAGCCCCCCCAGGAAAATCCCATTCCGAAGAGTTTAAGACGATTCAGCATGGCCTGCACCATAGATGGGGCAAAGGGTTCAAGTTCAATCCCGAAAAGCCCGCCGGCCCCGTGAAAATCACGTTTCCAAAGCGCATGCCCCGGGTCATCGGGAAGTGCAGGATGAAGCACCTTCCTTACTTCCGGACGACTTTTGAGCCATTCGGCCACCTGGAGCCCGTTGTTTTGATGTTGCTTCATGCGAACACCCAAAGTGCGAAGCCCGCGTTGAGTCAGATACAGATCATCCGGCCCACTGCACTGGCCCAGTTGCCAGGTACAATTCCGGAGTTGTTCCCAGTCTTCACGGGTGGTAGTGACCAGACCCAGCATGACATCAGAATGGCCATTGATGTATTTGGTGGCCGCCTGGATGGAGACATCCACTCCATGTGCAAAAGGTTTGAAAAAAACCGGTGAAGCCCAGGTGTTGTCCATCAACAACTTTATCTGATGCAGATGTGCAACCTTGGAAATGGCTGGTATGTCCTGCACTTCAAAGGTGTGTGACCCCGGTGATTCGGTGTAGATGACCCTGGTGTTTTTCCGGATCATGTTTTCAATGTCCGAACCTATGCAGGGAGGGTAATAGGTTATTTCTACACCAAAACGTTTGAGAATCGAATCACAGAACTCCCGGGTGGGGAAATAGACACTGTCGGTCATCAGAAGATGGTCGCCAGCTTTGAGAAATGCCATCAGAGCCCCTGCCACAGCTGCCAGGCCAGAAGGAAAGGAAATACTTCGGAAGCCTCCTTCGAGTTCCGCAACCGCATCTTCAAGGGCAAAACTGGTCGGAGATCCTTTCGTTCCATACGTCATCACCCGAGAATCCGGAGTGATGTTGTCATAACGTGTTACCAGTTTTTCGACACTTGGATAAATGACCGTAGACAGATGATGAACCGGTGGATTAACACCGCCTCCATAAGCATCAGAATCCCTGCCTGCATGAACGATCCTGGTGTCCGTCTTCTCTGCCTGATCCCTCATGAATGATCTTTGCATGCTAAGAAAGTTTCTGGTTTTCCTGCTCAGAATGAAGATCCAAAATTTAAACTTCAACAGGATGCAAACCTGAAGAACATTGAAAAATCATAGATTTTTCTCTTTTAAAACCCAACATCTTAAGTCAGCTTGATCCATTTCACCAGATCTTTACTGATGCTGGTCTTGGAAAAGTTCAGGTTTTCCATGTTGGAACATGGACAAAGGGCTTTATTAATCCTCCAGGTCGGGTTAGTTTGCGGCAACCTGCATTTGTTTTCGGATTTGATATATTTCCATGAGCGATAAAGAACTACTTCAGGCCGTCGAGACGATCCTCTTCACCACTCCAAAACCTCTTCCGCCCAGGAAAATCGTTGAATTGAGTGGAGATCGTTTTTCCAGCAAGGATATCCGTGAGGCCATCAAAAAACTGAACAAGGAATTTGAAAAAACTGGCCGGGTATTCCGCATCGAAGCCGTAGGAGACGGATTTCAAATGAGAACGATGACGGAATATGGCAGGTGGGTTCAAAAGCTGGAAACCGTCAAGACCATCAAGCTTTCAATGGCGACCATGGAAACTCTGTCCATCATTGCCTATAAACAACCTGTGACTCGGGCTGGCATCGAGTTCATCCGTGGAGTTGATTCTTCCCACACGGTTCGACGTCTCATCCAACAGAAACTGATCCGGATCGTCGGAAGGGAAATGGTTCCCGGACGCCCAAGCCTTTTTGGGACAACCAAGTATTTTCTGGAAATCTTTGGATTAACCCATCTGAAACATCTGCCTGCTCTTGCAGAACTGGAAAAGGAAGAATCCGCATCAGAACAGTTGGAAATTCCACTTGAAGAAGACCAGGATGGCCCTGAAATTCCTGGATTAGAACCACCCCCTGGATTCATAGGGCCGGATGAACCACCAGACGACCCCATAGAAGAGGATCAGGACGGGAAGGAAGAAGTATCGTGAATTTTCTACGGGAATAGCAGTCAATGAGTGTTTGATCTTTTTATGATACTTTTTGAAAAACTCGGGTGGAATGTTTTTTTCAACTTCTTCAAGTAGACTGCTTTTAAAGAAATAGGTAGGACCTCTCATCTTGAGCATCGGTTGAATCACTTCATCCGGCATTCCTTTACGCTTCAGGCCCCAGAGAGCTTCTCCGGTGATATGATAGCTTTGAATCCAGCTAGGAAGATTTGTACTCAGAATGACTGCGGGAGCCAACACCAGCAAAAGCACCAGTACCCCCCTGCGGATTTCCAACCAGGTTGGCCAACCGTCGATGGTTCTGAATTCTGTATTGATTTCATTCAAATCAGTCTGAGGATTTTCTTCTTTCATGGGATTAATCTAACAGGAAGTTTCACATCATCCAACCCAGATATTTTTTCCAAAGGGCCGCTTCAAGGGAGAACCTCAAGGTGAGGATTTGAATCATGAAATGCTTCATGCTTTAATGGATGAACTAAATAAGAGGATTCGGATGAGCAAAACATCAAAAGATCAAAGAAAAAAAAGTGTGAAAATCCGCAGAAGAGAACAGGTTCGCTGGCTCAGTACCATCACCAGCATCCTGGTTTTGGTCATTGCAGTTTGGCTCTTCTGGGAAAGCTCCAGTGAGAATCATGACCTTTCATTGATTGGTCAGGGAACAAACGTTGTGGTTCAAATCCATGACCCTGGCTGAGGCTCCTGTCGTGAACTGAAGCGGGTGGTCAACTCGCTCGAACCCGAATTCAAAGACAGAGTCACTTTTTTGGTGGCAAATCTCGCGACCCAGGAGGGAAGGATCTTTGCAGAAATGAACAACAGTGATAAGGTAACCCTCCTTTTTTTCAAACCTGACGGGTCCCGGATTCACAAACTGACGGGGGTTCAGGATGCGGATTTTCTGCGAAAAGTCTTCACCCGTGTCTTTAAACTCGGGGGATAGGGGATTTCAATTGGTATTGCCATCTCCTCTGCAAGAAAAGTTTTAAATCTCTTCATTGTACTCCACAATCAGTGGAGCATGATCCGAAAAACGCTGATTCTTGAAGATTGAGGTACTATGGGCTTTGCTGGCAATACCAGGAGAAGCCACCTGGTAATCGATACGCCACCCCACATTCTTGGCCCAGGCCTGCCCTCGGTTAGACCACCAAGTATATTGTTCCTCTTCGCTGTTGAGCTTACGGAACACGTCAACATAACCCAAATCATCAAAAACCTTCGTCATCCATTGACGTTCTTCAGGAAGAAACCCTGAATTTTTCTGGTTGCCTCTCCAGTTTTTGATGTCGATTTGTTTATGGGCAATGTTCCAGTCTCCGCAAATGATGTATTCCCTTCCATCTTGTCGGCGCTCCTCAAGCCACTTTTCAAAAAAACCCATCACACCGTATTTGAACTGTTGACGTACATCTCCACTACTGCCTGAAGGAAGGTAAAGGGAAACAATGCTCAGCTTGCCGAAATCAGCCTGTAAGAAACGTCCCTCGTCATCGATTTCAGGCCGGCCGAATTCCCTGATCACACGGTCCGGTTTTTTTTGGGAAAAGACCCCTACTCCGGCATAGCCCTTTTTCAGGGCATAGCGGTAATGGCTGTTCAAACCTGCAGGGTTCAGCATCTCATCGGTCAACTGATCCTCCTGAATTCTTATTTCCTGGAGACAGGTGATGTCTGCTTCTTCTTTAGACAGCCATTCAAGGAAGCCTTTTTTCCAGGCGGAGCGGATGCCATTGAGATTGACAGAAATGATCTTCATGATTTTTTTATTTGGATGGGAAAGTCAAAGTGATGAGGTATTTTTGGTTTTCTCTTAAAAAGGGAAATTCGTCAAAATCCAGGAGGGTCTGGTTCAACCTGGCGTCTGGCCGGTTTTTTTTGAGTGCTTTGTATTCCTCCTCCAGGTCGCCTCCTTTAAAAATATGGATTTCTGCATCAGCTTGACGTATTTCCCGAGTCCATGCTTCAATCCGTTCCAGGGATGCAACCGCTCTGGCACTGATGGCAGAAAATCGTCTCCGCCAGGCTTTTGTTTTTCCAAGTTCCTCGCCACGCCCCCATACCACCTCGACATTCTCCAGGCCAAGAGCTTCAGTCATTTCTTCAAGTGCATCGCACTTCCTTCGCCGTGCATCAAGCAGAACCATCCGCAGGTCTGGCCGACAGATGGCCAGGGGAATCCCCGGGAAACCTCCACCACTTCCAAAATCACAGAATTCGATTCCATTTGGAATATCACGCAATTTCAACAGAGACAGGCAGGGAAGCAGGTGTCTGCTCCAGATTCTTGGAATTTCCTGTTGTGAAACCAAATTGACACGACGATTCAGGACTTCCAGGATTTCCACCCAGTTTTCCATTTTTTCCCAGGATCCTTCAGCCACAGACAATCCTCGGGCTTCAAGAATTGCCCTGACATCCGAAACATTAAGGAGTGGCTCTTCAGTTTCCAAAAAACCGTTGTCTATTTGAAAATAATTCGTTGAATGACTTAAAAAACACGGCTGAGAAAACCCAAGATATCACGGGAAAAATCCCTGATGAAAGTTTTTCTCGAATGAGAATCAAAAAGAACCGTTAAAGGGTGGAATTTGGATGGTAATGGGAAGGCCCCGAACCAGGAATATTTTTGAATAATGCTCAGTGACTTTGGGCTATCAGGGATCACGATGATGACTGTAAAGGGCTGTTCAGAAACCCACCCTAAACACTGCTTCAGCCTGCCTGAGCGATTTCCTGCTGATCTTTTTCTTCGGTCTGCTGAACTGCACCGAGATTCAGACGGTCTCCAAAAAGGGGATGACGTGTGTTGTAACGTCCATCTGCCACCACGAATTGCAATCCCAGTTTTTTATTGAAATTCAAGAGCAACGGCCCCTGCAGATTGATGGTCACATCCTCCAGCTTTTTAGCCATGGTGACGATCACCCGGACGTTCAAGTCTTCAACTTCTTCCGTGTCCAGTTTATTCATGTGGTCCACAGTGATATCAAGACTGAATCCAGAAACGGCAGTTTCAGGATTGATGGTGACGAAGGCCAGATCCTGCCTTTCCACCGATTGCAACCACTGAAAGGGGGATCCCATTTCGTCTTCTATCATGACGAAATGTCGTTCAGCGGAAAAGCCGAGCATTCCAGAGGGGAATGTCAGAATGTCCTGGTCCTGGATTTCTACTTCACCAAAACGTGTGGTTTGAATCAGCATGGTTTTACTCGACAAGGTGTTGTGATTTTAAGCAGTGCTTAAAGGTTTCAATTCCTGAAATTTCAGCCGAAAAGACCTTTGAATCCCTTCAAAGAGACTGGGGTTTTTTCTGCTGCTCGTTTATTTTCTTCCTGAATACGAATGTACACTTCCTCACGATGAATGATGTAGTTTCTTGGTGCATCGATTCCAATCCGGACTTGCCTGCCCTTGACTTCGATGACCGTGATCTTGACATCATCTCCAATCGTGATGCTCTCACCCGACTTCCTTGTCAGTATCAGCATTCTTCTGCCTGATGCAAATGGTCAGGCAGACCGTTTTGAACACATGTAAAACGGGCGCCTGATTCGTTGAACCGGGCCCGCTGGATTCAGTCGAACTCCGGTAGCTTATCGGAGAAAATCACTCAGAGTCGGCTGAATCAACTTGCTCCCTGTATCAAGGGCTAATCGATTATTAGCTTCCGCGGTTTTGACTTCAATGACCGTTTCGGCCAAATCACTGTCGCGGATTTCTGACAATCTCCGTTCCTGTTCAAATTTTAGAGACTCGATCTTTGCCAGGGCTGTTTCAAACTCTCTTACGGTGTTGCCGATATCGGCCTGCCGTTTGAGAACCTGTTCCAGCGCTTGATCCAGCTCTTTTAAACGTAGTGCAAGGGCGGTGCCATCGTTTTCCAGCATGGCGCGCTCCAGGGAGGTCAACATGGAGAAGATATCCACCCCTCCTTCCTCCTGCGATAGCATCAATTCCTTTGCTGTCACCTGCACCGGGCTTGCGATTCCGTCAGCGATCAGGACTTCTTTTTTATCGTTGGCACCAATGTAGGATATTTCTGGATTCGGCCTTCCTATGAACTCCATTCCAACCGGAAAAACAAGCCCGAGCGATTCAGCATCAACGTCTTCGGAAACTTCCTTTGTGAAATCAAAATATCCTGGAATGGTGTTGCCGAGGAGCCCCTGTTCATCAGAAAATTTCAGCTTCACCAGATCATCGGGTTTACCCTCGGGGTTGTACATAGCGGTTACTGGCCGAAGTACCTGTTCTTTGGCCCAGGTTCGGCCACCATCATCCGAAATCTGACAACGTGCCTGCCCCCAGGGACCGCCTTTGGTGATTTTCAGCCGGTATTCGTTGTTTGAATGACCTTCAAAAACGGCACGGTACTGGTCGATGTCGATCAGATCTCGGATGTCTTTCTGAATGATCCCCCGGGTTTCAACCTTCGAAGGCTGAAGTATCGAATTCTTTTTCAAGGCCGGAGAAAGCGATTTAAGACCAGAAAAGAGGTAGAGCTTCCCACTTCTGGAATTTCCTGCATCAAAGAGTGATTCCCGGAGAGCGCCAAATTCACGGGCAACCATCAACCGCGATTCTTCATTGGCATCCGAACCAGACTGGGAAATGGCCAGGGTTTTTGCACGTCCAAGCAACTCTGCCATATGAGTGATTTCCTTCTCGGCATACTGCAACCCAGTGATGTTGTCGGAAATATTGCGGACGGTCTGCTCCTGACCGGACATGGTTGAAACGATGTCCTGCATCTTTGCGGTGCCAACGGGATCATCAGAGGGTTTATTAACCCTCTGCCCGGTGGCCATTTGCATCTGCGCATCCTGCAGACGTGAGGAGGTTTTCTGGATATTGTCCAGGACCTGTTCACGTTTGCTGACTTCAGTGACTCGCATCGATTACTTCATGTTGATCACGGTTTCCATCATCTCATCAACAGTACCGAGAAAGCGTGCTGATGCTTCATAGGCTTTCTGGTACTGAACCATGTTCGTCAATTCTTCATCCATGTTGACCGAACTGATCGAACTTCGAATTTCCTTGAACTGCTGGATCATGTTGTCCTGTTGTTTCATTTCCGACTGGTTGCGTCGTACCTTGAGACCAAGGTCGGTAATGATCGAACTGAAGTATTCCCCAAAAGTCATCGTTCCGTCACGCATGATGGGCATTGTAGGAAGTTTTGCAATTTCCAAGGCAACACGGTTGTCTCCGGGGATCAGGTCACGCCCGCTGGAAATGTGATTCGGGTGTTTCTGGATTTTGTCATTAAGCCGGATGTCTTCAGCTCCCTTAAGGGTTTCAAAAAAACCGTTGAAACCTAAAACCTGGGTCACACCCGTCTGGTCTTCACCAAAAATAAAACGCCGGTTGTTTCCTGACTGAAGGATCATCGATCCGTCTTCCTCGAGTGAAGCCTTGAGCAATTCCGGATCATTAACGGTGAGGTTGATCCTGCTCACAATGTCGGGAAGGGTATCGACACCTGCCTGGATTTCCACCTCATAGGTTTCGAGGATCTCATTCTCGCGGTCCACCAGATGCACTTGAAATATTCCGTCACGGATGAAAGGCAGAGGTTCATTCATGGCCTGATTCCTCAAACCAAAAGTACTTTTCATCATATCCACTGCAGAATTCAACCCGGTTCCGGTGGAATGCAGCCGATTCACTTCTCCAGTAATCGAGAAGGCGAGTTCATCAATCTGGTGCATGTAGTCCACGAGGGTTTCATCACGAAGACGAATCAGCTCTGTCATTTCTCCTTCACGGAAGATCTGTGTCAGATCCCTCCGGCTGTCGTGGGAAGAGACTCCGTCGATACTCAGCATCCCCGTTTCCCCTCCCTTCATAGTTGCTTCAAGAGGGAAAAAATTCCTGCTCTGAGCCAAAGTCCAATCCCTACCGATGATCACGGTGACGTTTCCGTTACGGTCTTCATAGGAATTGACATCCACCAGCCGTGAAAGCTCTTCAATCGCGTGATCCCTGGCGTCCCTCAGATCGTTGGCATTACGCTGTCCAGATTCGTAGGTCAGGATCTGACGGTTGAATTCAGTGATCTTGAGTCCCAGTTCATTGATCTGCTTGATGGACTGTTGCAGGCGTCCATTGATTTCATGACGCAGTCCTTCAAAACGCCCATGAAGCTCCCGAAACCTTCGTGCCAGGACATCTCCTACTTCACGCAACTGGGCTCTTGCGGCGTCCGATTCAGGCTGACTGGACAACTGGCTCCATGCATTCCAATAATCGTTCATGGCCTGGTTCAACCCATTGCCTTCTAGTTCGTTGAGCAGCATTTCAATTTTGTTCAGATAATCCTCACGGGTGTGAAACACTCCGGTACGTGGATTTTCCTGAAGGATTTTTTTCTGGACGAAATGATCAAAAACCCGAGTGGTAGGCTGGGCTTCCGCTCCACGTCCCAACCCCAGAGGATCGGCAGGAGCAGACTGAGTGGTGACCTGTTGGCGTGAAAAGCCTTCGGTCTGCTGATTGGCAATATTATGCCCCGACGTATGCATCGCGCGCTGGTTCATCGACAGGGCGCGCTGACCCATATTGAGGGAGCTGTTCAGTGACGGCATGTCAACAGCGTGTTTTTAATTTCAACAACCGTTTTTCCGAACCTAGACCGAGGCACGGGTAATTTTGCTGTCGGCCGAATGAAGCTGGCCGTTACCGGAATAAAGCTGCTGGCTTCCCTGCAGTTTTGAAAAAAAATGCAGAGACGTTTGTATCGATTTCAAACGTGAAGCAGACTGCTCCCCGTTGATTTCGGCAGCGTCCCGGATTTCAGCAATCAATTCTTTTAAACGGTCGAAGCACGCTTGGAGAGGGGTGGCCCATTCCTGCGACACCTGACGAATGATACTGCTTAGGCTAAGGGACTCGGATGCTTCTTCGAAGTCTCCGGACATTTCCTCAACCACAGCAATCCGCCGGGTTTCCAACTTGGCGATCAGACGCGTCTGCTGCAGCTTGCGGCTTTGTAGCCGAAGCATTTCGGACGCACTGAGGATTCCAAATCCTTCCGCTTCCTCCTGGAGCAGTTGCAGGAGCTTCTCATGATGCTCCACTTCCTGCTGCAGGATGGAAAGCAGTTCTTCAAGCTGGGCGTTCATGGCCTTTCTTGATGAGGGGAGATCCCCCGGAAATCCTCCATCCCTCCGGAAACAGGAGAAACCGAAGAGGATTCCGGAGAAGGTCCGTTGTCAAACGGTGTCCTCCCGAAGAGAGTCAAGCAACATGTTGCCTGCCAGCTTCTGGGGATCTACCTGGTATTCACCACTCTTGATCTGGGCCTTGAGCTCGGCGACCTTCTCAGAGCGTACTTCAGGTTCCGCGGAAATGCGGAGTTTCAACTTATCCATGGCGAAAGACGTAGTCTTCACCGAATCATCTGCTGATGGTGGTCCATCTTTGAGATGGGCCTGATCAGCTTCTTTCCGCTGTCCTCCTTTAATGTCCTGGAGCACTGCGGGTTGTTGGCCTGTGACCTTCATAACCACCTCTTTAGGCTGATTGGCTTCGTTTCCGGAATCAGTGTCTGCATTCCGGCATCCGGTTCAGCATACTCCTGCTCCGTGCCTTACGCAAGCACCCTCCTTCAGGGAAGCCTGGTTTATATGACTTCGAAAACAGTTCAGCGTCTGGTCTTTTGCCAAGGCAAGAGACTGCAGCGAATGTCTTCGACAGACGGATCTTCCATGTCCATCCGAGGTTCGCTGGCCTTGATTCACCGGGACTGGAAAGTCCTGATGGATTCAGGGATTCAGCGTTCCTGACATATATATCGGCATTGCAGGGGAAAACTTGAAGGTTTTTCTCGATCATTTTTTCAAATGGGAACGGTATTCCTGATAGATCATCTCACCCAGTCCCATTCCACTGGATTGAGTGCTCAGACGTGCATACTGTTCATCCAGCATGCTTTGAAAAACTTTCTCGCCTTCTGACTTATTCACAAGTCCGGATTCAAAACTGGTAGAACGCATGGATTTCATCATCTGCTGCACCAGGAGCACTTCGAATTCATTCGCAGCCTCAAGCAGCTTCGCATCCTCCGTGTTCTTAGCAGGAGTTCTCTGTTCAAGACGTTCCAGACGTTGTTTGGAGAGCAGATCACTCAGATTGAGAGAATTGGGAGAAATGGGATTCATTGATTTAGCGAATGACGAGGTTGGCATGGAGTGCGCCTGCAGCCTTGACTGCTTTGAGGACTTCGATCAAATCTCGGCTTGAAGCCCCTATTTTATTGAAACCATCCACTATTTCCTTCAGATCGGCACCTCCTTTGAGGAGGAACACATCGGAACGTAAGGTGTTTGCATCTGCAGCAGCCTGGTTTTCGGCCCCTTCCTGAGCTTCAGGAGTTGGCAGTTTGACTTGCATGCTCAGTCCATTTTGGGAAATCGCAATTGGTGAAATACGAACACTGCCTCCCATGACCACGGTTCCGGAACGTTCATCGAGCACCACCTGTGCTGTTTTGTCAGGAGAGATTTCAAGATTTTCAATATAGGAAACAAGTTCAACGGTATTACCGAGATAACTGTCAGGAACAGATATTTCCACGGTTCCAGCATCCTTGGCACGTGCACTGCGGATTCCGAGGGTCTGATTGATCAGTTTGGCCAAACGGAAGGCGGTCGTGAAATCCGGTGATCGCAGGTTCATGTAGAGCCTGGCGCGGCTGTTCAGATTCAGGTTGATTTCACGTTCCACGATGGCTCCTCCAGGAATCGTTCCAACGGACGCAACCATTCTCTGACCAATGGGAAGGTTCACCAATTCTTCTGCAGGCAGAGCATCTGCCCGACTGACGCCTCTTGGAATTCCTGCGATTGGCCCCTGAGCCACTGCATAGACAAGCCGGTTTGGTCCCCGCATCGGGGTCATGATCAAAACACCGCCTCTGAGGGAGATCGAATCTCCAATCGTGGCTGCCGTCACATCCAGACGTTGTCCGGATTTTGCAAAAGGTGGAAGAGTGGCCGTCAGCCAGACTGCCGCCAGACTTCGCCCGGCAATGTCCGTGCTCTCGAGGCTGATGCCGATCCGCTCGAGGGCATTGATGACCGGTTTTCTTGAAAGCAGGCTTTCTGCAGAATCTCCGGTGCCATCGAGACCAACGACGATGCCGAAGCCGATCAACTGGTTGTCACGTGCACCCCGGAGTGATGCAATGTCTTTGACCCTCACCGCCCACAGGGTCGCAGGAAGCAGGCAGAGGAGGAACAGGACCTGTAGCCTGAAAATCATCTTCATTAAAGTCTTAGGATGACGCAGTTTTATGTGCATTCGTCTAAACAATTTATACAGTTCTAACATAACGCCGTTTAGTTAATACAATTTCAATGCCAGAAAACAGGCTTAAACCCATGACGTGAAAAGGGATTTATTAAAAACCCCATTCTGTTCAAAAGGGTGGACCTATGCTTGTCCAAATGGTGCTTTCTCGATGGATCTACCATTAAAAAAACTTTGTTTATGGTCTGCTTCGTGCAGAACATTAAACAAAACACTTAATGATATCTGAAAATGGATTATGTACTTTTAGGTTTCTGTCTCTTCAGTTTAGTGATCACTAGTCTCATCGTCTTTTTGGATCTAAGCCGAAGGGGAGAAAAGAAGCTCGAAATTCCGGAAACGGATCTTCCCGAATTTGAGGACAACTTAATCATCAAGGAAGAAAGGGGCGAAAAATCTTTGGATTTTTTCGAACAGGAGCATTCTGAAATCAACGAAAGTAAAAGTGACGTACCAGAAAATTCTGTACATCATCTTTCTGAACTCTCAGAAACCGCTCCGGAAATTGATTTTGAAAAAAAGGATGAAGAGGAAAAACCTTTTTATGAAGAAATCAAAGCGGAAGAACCTAAACCCGATTTCCTACGTCAACGAATCGAGTCCGTGCTTCAACAGCAGTTGAACCAACTGGGATACACCAGTGTAGAACAACAGCTGGATTTTGTAAAAAACGTCCTTACAGAACCCAAGGAATCGATTTCATCCCTCAACCCTGCAGAATTGCGTGGGTTGCTGAACCGCATTATCGAACTCCGTGAAAATCCAGAATCTCCGGTCATCTCCCGGAGTGCCTGATTCTCCTCTTTTTCCAGTCCCGTAAAAAAAGTCGATTCGGTTTCAGAACCTCCATTTCCAACTTTTTCATCTTCTGTCATCCAGGAAGTTTTTCAATCTTCCGGATTCTCCAATTTTGCACTTCCGTTGTTTGTAGCGATTTCCAGCATCTGCCGGATGTTTGCTTCATCGAGCCCAGACGAAGTGGCTAATTCTTCTGATGAAATGAGAAGGGGATCCTGTTGTCGTTCCAGTGAGAGCCTGCAGAGGAACGACCAGAGTTGGTGTTCCCTGTTACCAGGTTGGGAGAATGCCTGCAAAAACTTATGAGGTTGAATCCTCCAGACTTCACGGCGGATATTGAATTTCATTTGTTCCAATAATGAAGCTGAATCAACCTCTCTGAAGCAACATCAATTCACCCATCAAGTCTCTGAGGCTGTTCAGGTTATGAGCCGAGGCAAAAAGGTCGAGATGCGGAAGAGCCGCCTGCATCCCTCGGGTGGTCGGCTCATAATCCGGACTCCCCTTGAGAGGATTCAGCCAGATCAATGATCGTGCACTGCGTTTCAGATGAGACATGCTTTCGGATAACATTTCCACTTCTCCCGTGTCCCATCCATCGCTGATCACCAGCACCACGGTTGCAGGATCCACAACTTTCAATGAATATTCCTCAACAAACTGTTTCAGAGAAGCCCCGATCTTGGTTCCTCCCGACCAGTCTGGAACACTTTCAGAAATCCGTGCGACCGCCTCGTCCATCGACTGTTGTTTCAGTTGATCGGTAATCCGGTGCAAGGAGGTACTGAAGACGAAGGTTTCAATGCGTCGGTAGACGGTCTGAAAGGCATAGATGAACTGGATCAGGAAACGGCTGTAGAGATCCATCGATTTGCTGACGTCACAAAGCAACACCAGCTTCAACCGTTGACGGCGCCGTCGATGGTGCATCAGGTCGATCAGTTCCCCACCCCTTCTCAGGCTTAGCCGCATCGTCCGTCGCAGGTCCATCGGCCCATGTCTTTTGGAATGACGCATCCTGCGACTGAAGCGTGTCGCAAGCCTTTTCCCGATTTCATTGATCAGAGCAATCACCTCGTTCAGTTCCTCTGAACCGAATTGGCTGAAATCTCGTTCGGTGTCGACTTCAAAGGGGCTATAACCCGCAGAATCCCGAACCTCCTCCGATTCCGAATCCTGATTCATCCAGTCATGAATCGAGAGAAACGTCGGTTTGGGACGTTCATCGATGACATGGATTTTGGAGCGTTCCTCCTCTTCTCCAGGAGGTTGGCGATAAAATTCTCCTGAACTTTCCCAGACGTACCAGAATTTACGGAAATGCTCATCGAAGATTTCCTGCTCCTGGGTGCTCTTGGCCAGACTGGTTCGAAGAGCCATGCGGAAAGGTTCCTGCTCTCTGAGCGGAATGCTTTCCAAAGCACGGAGGGCGTCCATCTGTTCTCCAATCCCGGAGACCAATCCTTGATTCCGGAGATGCCTGCAGAATCCGACCAGGTTGGAACTCAATGCCCGGCGCAGGGCAAAGTCTTCATAAAGGTAAGGTTCCTGAGTCATTCAAAGAGGAAGTTATGACAACCACAAAAAGTCAGTCGGTTAAGGTGACATGGACGATATGTTTCAGGGAGCAGAATCAAAGCAGAACTCATCCACCGTCGTTTCCATCTCTATAGAACTTGGTTTTACAGTTTAATGCCGTTTTTTGATTCAAACTCGAAACTGTTAAAGAAACAGGAAAAGAGTATTCCTCTTCCGGTCAATCTGCATCATGAAATTCTTCCTCCTCTTTGAAGGATTTCAAGAATCTGTTGTTCTTCCATCCTTTAACTGAGCATATCGGAAGCAGTCCGTGGTGTGATCGTTGACCATGCCCACCGCCTGCATGAACGCATAACAGATGGTGGGACCGCAGAAACGAAAGCTTTTCTTTTTCAGGGCATGACTCATGGCTTTCGATTCTGCAGTTTCCGCAGGAACCTCTTCCTTGGTTTTCCAGACATTGTGTATGGGACTGCCGTCAACAAACTGCCAGAGGAAATCACTGAAAGAAATTCCTTCTTCTTGAAGTGCGAGCCAGGCCTTTGCATTGGAAACACTGCTTTCGATCTTGAGACGGTTACGGATGATTCCAGCATCCTGCATCAGGCTTTCCAGTTTTTCCCGACCATAAGCGGCCATGACCTGAGGGTCAAAGGAATCGAAGGCATTCATGAAATTTTCGCGTTTTCGCAGGATGGTGATCCAGGAAAGTCCCGCCTGAAATCCGTCCAGGATCAGTTTTTCAAAAAGGGCATGATCATCATAAATCGGAACACCCCATTCCCGGTCGTGGTAATCCTGGTAGAGTGGATCCTCACCTGGCCAGGCGCAGCGTGCTGCTTCCTTCATGGTCATCCTCCCTGTTTCACTTCAATGGTTGAGAACATCCTGAATGCTTCATCGATTCCGAGGCATCGGCCGGCCGGAAGCAATTTCGCTTCCTCGTTTGGATTCCTGATAAAAGATGAAGAGCCCTGCTCCTGCAATGAAAAGGATTCCAAGCCATGAAATCGGATCAGGCCATTCGCCAAAAAAACTGATGCTCCAGAAAATGGCCATCGGCAGGGCTACATATTCGAATGGTGCCGCTGCCCCTGCTTCGCAGATACGGTATCCCTGGCTGATGAAATAGGCCCCAAGTCCAGTGAGAAGTCCAATCCCAAACATGATGAGCAAATGTTGCCAGGATGGAATGAGCCAGGTTCTGAAAAGGAAATCCAGGGTTGGAGAAAAAGGATCCGCCCACTTTCCATCTCCGCAGACGAGCCCAATAACGCTGCTGACAACAATAAAATTCATTTGGATGTAAAACGCCATCGCCGAGGCTTTTTCGGTTTTGCCCATCTTGCGTGTCATCATGTGCACCAGCGAATAGGCCAACGCGGCAATGAGGGGCAGCAACGCTGCTGCATTGAAGACATCGCCTTTGGGCCGGATCATGATCATCACTCCAATTAGTCCTATGAGGACGGCAAACCAACGGTAGAGCCCCACCTTCTCTCCGAGCATCACCACCGAAAGGGCCGTGATCAAGACAGGTGCAATGAAAAAAATCGCGGTGGCCTCTCCAAGGGGGATGCTGATCAAAGACGTGAAATAAGCAAGATTGGCAATGACGATTCCAAATCCCCGCATCAGGTGCATCCCCAGACGTTGGGTACGGAGTGCCGAGATTCCACCTTCCAGGGGAAGAAAGACGAGGAGGATTAAGAGAGTACCCACCACAGCACGGATTAAGACGATCTGATGCAATGCATACTCTCCACTGAGCCATTTGATCATCATGTCCTGGGTGGTGAAAAAGAACTGTGCCGCAACCACAGCAGCCATTCCCCAGAGCCTGTCTGCGTTATCAAGGCTTATTGATTTTCCAGAGATCATCGGTTCAAAAAGGAAGATGTTGGGATGGCCATGATTTTACAGATTTTTTGTCCTCGAAAAGACTTCTTGAAATGACTTTAAGATTTGGGATTTCAGTTTAATCTTTGAATTAGGATTCACAAATCAAACACGCAGTCCACCTTGAGAGAAAGTATGATGAACTTTGGATTCAATAAAGGTTCGGCCTATGGAATTCTCAAACAAATAAAAACATCAAAAAAAGATTACAAGCATAAAAAACCATGAACGAAGCAATCACGACCATTCCTGCACGGCAGGGCAAAGCAGCATATGCAGATGCAGGACAACGAATCAAAGTAATCAACACCCTCGGCAGCCAAGTGGTCGACACCTGGGCGTTCCGCAGGGAGGATCTCGGCGAATTCATGTCCATGGAACACAGCCGCCCGAATTTCATGAAAATCCGTCCCAATGTAGGAGAATCATTTTTCAGCAATCAACGTCGTCCCATCCTGACGGTTTTGGAAGACACCTCCGGTGGGGTGCATGACACATTGATGGCAGCCTGCGATAACCCTCGATACGGGCTTTTGGGCTGTACCGAATACCATGACAACTGCACCGACAATCTCAGTTCGGCGATGAAGGAACTCGGACTTCAGGAACCGGAAACACCAAGTCCCCTGAACCTTTTCATGAACATCCCCTGGACCCCGGAGGGAGAACTTTCCTGGGAAGAGCCGGTTTCCACTCCCGGAAGTTATATTCTGCTTCGAGCAGAGATGGACCTGGTCGTGGCTTTTTCTGCGTGTCCCCAGGACATCCTGCCCATCAACGGAAGGATAGGGGAACCAACCGAAGCCCATTTCCAGATCCTGCCTGCCGACTGAATACTTCCGAAAGTCCACGACTTCAAAATCAGATGATTCTCTATTTCGCCTACGGTTCAAACATGAGCGCCGTGAGGATGAAACAAAGACTTGATTGGGAAGCTCCACGTCAAAGTGCATCGCTTGAAAATTATCAACTGGTTTTCAATCAGGCCGGTTTCAACGATCCTCACTGGAGTCCGGCCAACATCATGCCTTCCAGGGGAGGATTGGTCGAAGGAATCGTCTATGAAGTGGAAGAGAAAGATCTCCAGATTCTCGATGTACACGAAAAATACTATCAGCGCTTTGAAGTCGATATTCTGGTTTCCAATGGAACTTCGGTGAAGGCGATTACCTACCTCTCACAAAATGCCAGGGAAGAAAAGTCTCCTACCCGGGAATACCTCAATTTTCTGCTCGAGGCGAAAGAACTCCTCAGCCCAGAATATTTTGAAGGCCTCAACCGGATAACGGTGTTTTCAGAAGATCTCCTGAAACAGAAAGGGCCTTCGGGTAAAGGATGAAAAACGCTGCCGCCGTGGACCGTGCGGTATCTGCCTGGGTGAGTCTTGCTCCGGAAATCCGGACTGGCATCCTGATGTTCAGTGCCACAGGAACCCTGGCGGGGATGCACACGGTCATCCGTTATCTCAGCGAATCGATACATCCCTTTGAAATTGCCTTCTTCCGGAGTTTTTTTGGAATGCTGGTCTTGAGTCCATTCATTTTCAAAAACGGAAAAAATGCTTTTCGAACGGAACAGCCTCTGCTGAACCTCATCCGCGGAGTGACGAGTCTTTTTGCGATGCTTTCATGGTTTTACGGCTTGAGCGTAATTGAACTGGCGAAAGCGACAGCCCTCAGTTTCACCAACACGATGTTTGGAGCCCTGGCTGCCGTATGGTTCCTCAAGGAACGGATGCTGTTGAAACGCTGGCTGGCAGTTCTAACGGGTTTCAGCGGCATGCTGATCATCCTCCGTCCAGGGCTGATCGAGGTCAGCAACGGCTCGATGACCGTCCTTTTTTCTGCTTTCTGTTGGGGAATAGGGATGGTGCTCGTCAAAAAACTGACCGAGACCGACGGCATCGTGTCCATCATCCTCTGGTTCACACTTTTGACAACGGTCTCGACATTTCCCTTTGCTGCGAGTGTGTGGGTCTGGCCTGAGCCCGAAGACTATTTCTGGCTTCTGCTGATGGGCTTCCTTGGGTCAATTGGTCATTTGGCGGCAGTCAGCGGATTCAAGATTGCCGATGCTTCCAGCGTAATGCCGATGGATTTCATCAGGCTTGTCTGGATCAGCCTCTTCGGCTTTCTCTTTTTTGGTGAAATCCCGGAACTCTGGACGATAATCGGCGCCGCAGTGATTCTTTCCGGAAGCGGGCTGTTGATGATCCCCAGTATTCCTTCAAAAAGCTGATCCGTTGATTATCCACCCGGACAAAATTTAGAGCGTGGATTTTTTCATATAAAGGCATCAAAATTAGTGTTCAATTCATGTTTCACTTCCATCGGTCCAGCAAATCTTCATGAGTCCTGACACAGAAAAACAAATCGAACCCCATACTTCACCGTCGGCGTTGGTGATCGGCGCAGGCATCGCCGGATTAACGGCGGGATGGAGGTTGATGCAGTCCGGCTGGCACGTCAGGATTTTGGAATCCGGAATACGGCCTGGAGGAGCGATGGTCACCGAACGCGAAGGGGAATACCTCATCGAACACGGGCCAAACACTGCGCTTGAGAGCGATCCGCGTATCGGAGAATTGATCCATGAACTCGGACTTGCGGATGAGAAACGTATTCCGGAACTGGCCTCCAAAAAACGCTTCATCCTCAAGCAGGGCAGACCACAGCCTCTGCCGATGTCCCCCCAGGCATTTTTCGGATCCGGATTTTTCAGTTGGAAAGCCAAGCTTAGCCTGCTTGGAGAACCGTTCCGAAAACCTGGAATTGAGGACCATGAAGAAAGCCTTTCCGAATTCGTCCTGCGCCGGCTTGGACGGGAGTTTCTGGATTATGCCATCAACCCCTTTGTTGCAGGAGTCTATGCCGGAGCACCGGACCGGCTTGGAGTGGAACAGGCATTTCCAAAACTGCATGCCCTGGAAAAAAACTATGGCAGCCTCATCCGGGGACAGGTCCTTGGAGCACGTCAACGTAAAAGAGAAGGACGTGTTTCCAAACAAAGGGCTCCGATGTTTTCCTTCCGCCAGGGTCTGGGGTCGCTTCCAGAACGTTTTCAAGAACTTCTCGGAGATTCCCTGGTGCTCCAGACCCGGGCAAAAAAACTCAGCCTGGAAGAAGGGCTCTGGGCCATCGAAACAGAATGCCAAGGGCAACCGAAGAATTTCGAGGCCGATCGTGTGATCTATGCCGGCACCGCACACCAACTTCCAGAAATTTCCATCGAAGGGGTTTCTTCCTCAGAGTTGCAATCTTTCGGGAACATCTACCACCCTCCTGTTTCTTCCCTCAGTCTGGCATTTCCACGAAATCGGGTAGAGCATCCTTTGGACGGTTTTGGACTGCTTGTTCCGGAAGTGGAAAAACGCAAGATTCTCGGTGCCCTTTTCATGTCAACGCTCTTCCCGGAACGCTGCCCTAAGGATCAGGTATTGTTCACCGTTTTCATTGGTGGCACACGTCAACCCCACTATGCCTCGCTGTCCAGAGAAGAACTGCTTCCGATGGTACTTGAGGAACTGAAACCCATGCTCGGGATATCCTCTGAGCCGACCCATGTCTTCCACCGCTTCTGGGAAAAGGCCATCCCTCAATATGACGTCGGCTACGGGTCAGTACGGAACCGGCTCAACGATCTGGAAGCTTCCCATCCAGGCCTTCATTTCTGTGGAAACTATCGGGGAGGGATTTCCGTTGCGGACACCATCCTCCATGCACTCAAATTGACGGATCTGCTGTTGGATCATAAAGACTGAAGCAAATTCAATTCTTCTGTGGCACAGTATTTGTAACATTATAAATAAACCTTTATTTCAGGGAGTTGCAGATGAATCAAGCAAACCGACCAAAACAGCCCAAGGCTCTTCCGAACTTGAGCGAAGCCGTGAGTTTCAGGCCGCTGGAAAGCGTCTTCCATCTTACGGAAAAGGTTGAAAAGGATTCCTCCTTGAGAAAAGGACCGGATCATTCCTTAACGGATTAAATGGTATCCGTGTTTCCTGTGTAAACACGTAACAATTTTTGTCAGAAAAAGAGTATGAAAGTTTCACAACCTATAATGCAATTCACGAGTGATTCAACACTTTCGGGGTTACTTGAGGTAATCATTGCAAAATCTCAGGGATCGTCTTCATTCCGCAAATCCGGAATCGAACTTCTCAAAGATCAACTGGGAGAAACATCAGAAATGAGAAATCACCGTTTGAAGAGCACCAGTGACCGGGACATTGAGGAATGGATCTCCATCCTCAACAAGACCGCTGAGATGCTTGAAGACGAATTAGAAAGCCGCTTGATGTAATCTAATGGGGTGGGTGCCGACCCCCGTCAGGCAGGTTTCATGGAGTTTTCTCTGGGAAGCCTGCCTGTTTTTTTGACACCAATAACCGTAAATTGTCTTTGAGGGAGAAACGATGAACACCGAACTTCAGCAAACTGCACTGATGCTGCTTGGCAAGGCCTGCCTTCATGGTCTGGTCACTGAAGAGCATCTGAATCAGAGACTGGAAGACCTTTCTTCGACGGAACTGGCCCCGGCATTCAGCCAGGAGGAAAGGGTAAAGGCCCTTTCGTGCCAGATCCGAAGCTGATCCCTGATCTCCATGGAACACATCCGGTGATTTCCGGAAAACGTGTTCCCCCTTCTTTTGTTAGGCCATGGATCAAAACTTCCGGCAAAATCTGATCCGGCTGCGCAAGCGCAGTGTCCGCCAGAACGAAAAAGCTCATCGTTCCCTGGAGGATTGTTGGGTCACTGAAGCCAGTCTGAGGGAATATTTTTATGATCTTCCCCGTCCGCCTGCGGACAGTCCTCCAGTTTTGCTGCATCTTAGTCCAGACCACAACAAAGCCTGAAAAGCTTTGCTTGATCGAGAGCATTTTTCAGATCCTCTCGATCCGCCAATCCCTGCTCAAAAAACAACTGCCTCATGATACGTTTATTCCAGGGAATCCTGCTTTGCATTTGGGTCTTGACCGGAGTTGCCTGCAAAACTTACTCAGAGAGGGTTCCACAACGGGTTTTTGAAGAAGGCATGATCTCTGCGAATTCAACCTATTGGTCTGCAAACAAAGACTGCTATGCATACAATCAGGATGAATTCGGAAGGAATCCAAGATTGGTCAACATCAGCTGGTGCCAAAAAAAACTGCGCAATCCTCCAGATTCCTATGTGCGTGCCGATTGGGAATTTCCGATTCCTCCCAACGCCACCCTTCCTCTAAACGAATACCGATGCTTCACCAAAACAGTGTCCAACTTCGGTTCCAGGACTCGGTGGTTTCTCCAGAAACGCTGCAAGAAACTGGATACTGAGGAGTGATCTGCTTCAGAGGATCAGAAATGGAAGCATTAGGTGTCGGGGCCTAATAAATCCTGACGCTTCCAGGGGTTCCAAAATACTTCTCATTCGTAATCCAAAACACACTGGAACTGGTACCTCCGATATTAGCGGTTTTGACGTGGTAATGGTACGTGCCACTGGAGAATTCAGTGGTCGCATGGAAATGACCATTGTAGCTGTCGATGGAAGGCGTTGCATTTCCATTTGAATCGGTATGATTATCTCCTACGGGGCCATAGACCGGATGTCCATCCAGCAAAAAGCCCAGGAGCAGGTTCCCATTGCTTCCAGAATCCTCAATCCAGCGGTAAGTGGTTCCATTGACGGTGGTGCTGTTGTCTGTGACGCTTCCCCCTAAATCCCGGATCAAGCATACAGGATCGACATGGTAGTGGTAGACCCCAGAGTTCTGTGGATGCCCAGAACATTGGTCAAAGGTAAAGAGTTCATTTGTGATCTGATCCCCTGGTGCAGCATTTTCATTGAAGAAGGAAACCCCATTCAAAGCGAGGCCAATGGTGCTGTAGGTCGTATTGGTTTTTGAGGATGCATTGTCCGGACTGATCGGCATTTTCATGACAATGAATTGTTCCGCTATCTTGTTGTGCCCGGCAGGTCCTGGAGCACCTGAATAACCTGCAGAAGTTTTAGTCGCAGCATACTTATAAAGATTCGTAAGGAAATCAAACAACTCATACAATGCATGGGTCGTTTCAAAATAATGCGACTTGTGTTCAGGCCGGTTCGACGATTCCACCACCATGTAATCAGGACTACCGTCTGAATCAGAGTCCTGGGTACAGACATGAAGCGAATAGTTCGTATTGGCATTGGTGTATTTGGTGATCGCCGTTTTGTAAGACGCAGGAATGTTGGAGAGGTCGTTCGTGCAGCCACAAATGGAAATGGGATTGGTGCAGCCGCAATTTGAATTACATCCGTATGATGGAGCTGTTTCTTTATTTTTTTTCCTTGCACAGGAAACGATGCACAGAGAAGAAACAAGAATGACTCCGATCCAGAGACAAGGATTCAAGAACCCCGACCCAATGGATCGATGAATGAAGGGTTTTTTGAATCCAAGGTTTGAACAAAGATATCCATTTTTATTTTTCATAGCAGCCTCTGTTATTTGAAAGTCATCCCTTGGAGCTTCCTTGCTCCCATTTGGAATGCAAAGGATACTAGCCATTAAATGTGAAGGAAAAATGGAGAAATCAGGAAGATTTCATGAAGATCTATGAAAGAATGTTCCGTTTAAGAATCCTAAGTAAACGAAAGGATATCCGTTTGAAGGTTGGAATCAAATGCCCTTGGCATTTCCATTCATGCAACAAAGGTGATGCTGCCTGAGGCTTCACGCCCCTGCCAGACCGAGCCGGTGGGATAGGTGTGGTCACGGACAAATTCCTCCTCCATCTCTAATCCCCAGCCTGCAGCAGCAGGAGTTTGGTAGGCGCCATCCTTCATGGCAACCGGATTGAGAAACACTCCATCCTGCAGAAAATTGAGATATTCCACCAACTGTCCCCGGGATGGACCTGAGACACAGATCTGGTCCCAAAGGGCATAGTGCACGATCATGTTGCACAGCCCGATTCCTCCTCCATGAGGACAGACGGGGATGCCGAATTTATCGGCCATGAGGATCACGGCAAGTACATCCTGAACTCCGGCCAGCCGTGTTGCATCGATCTGACAAAACTGAATGGCCTGCTGCATCAGCATCTGTTTGAAAATGACGGGGGAGGGAACCTGCTCTCCTGTAGCAACCCCGATTCCAAGAGGCTGGAGGGCCTCTGCGATACGCTGAAATCCGAAGACGTCATCCCGTGCTGTGGGTTCTTCGATCCAATGCGGACGGAACTCAGCAAGTTGTTTCATGTAGTCAATTGCCTCGTCCACTCCCCAAAGCTGGTTTGCATCGGTCATCAGCAAAGCATCCGTTCCGATCGCATCACGCAGAAAGGCCATCCGCTTACGATCAAAGTCGATGCCTCCGCCAACCTTCATTTTGAAACAGTCCAATCCTGAAGCCTTGACTTCCTCGATGGTTTGCAAAATCTGTTGATCCGTGAGTCCAAGCCATCCTGCCGTGGAATAGGCTTTGACTCCTTTCTGAATAACCCGGTGTTCCTGTTCTGCCCTGTTTTCTTGGGAGTTCACAAGCCGATCGAAGGCCTCATCCGGGGTGAGCGCATCACGGAGGTAACGCCAGTCGATGGACTGGATGATTTTTTCTGGAGGAAGATCCACCAACAATTTCCAGAGGGGTTTTTGTTCGGCCTTGGCCCAAAGGTCCCATAGCGCGTTGAGGATGGAACCCACCGCCATCCGCGCTACCCCGTCTGCCAACCAGCGGAGTTGGTGGTGGTCGACGAGTAGGCGGTAGAAATCACCAGGATCCTCGATGAATTGTGCCAGGTTCCGTCCCAGAATAAGCTTGGACAGATCACGGACTCCATATGCGAGCCAGTCGTTTCCGGCTCCTGCACTGAAATTCACAGAAAGTCCCACGAGGCCATCTTCGGTGCGGATGCCTGTGAGCACACAGGAATAGTTCGGTTTTTTGTGGAAGGGGTCGGATCCCTGAAGTGTGTCGGAAGTCGGCACCCTCAAATCGGTGACTTCGACTTCAATGATTTTGGACATGAGCAGGAAACACATGTTTTGGAGACGACCAAGTATTCACGGATCTGGTTGATGTTGGAACAGGTTTTTCAATTTCCAGGAAAAAAATCTAACGGGCAAAATAATCCGGTTCCATCCCTGATTTCCATTTGATGTTGCATCCCATGCTTGGAATCTGGTTTTCAGGAATCACGTTGCCCTGGATCAAGGCATCGACGGCTTTCCTCAAATCTTCTCCAGTCACAGGATTGGAATTCTTGGGCCGGCTGGAATCGTATTGCCCACGATAGACGAGCTTCCGGTTTTCATCATAAAGGAAAAAATCAGGAGTGCAGGCCGCACGGTAGGATTTGGCGACTTCCTGGGATTCATCATAAAGGTAGGGAAAGGGGTAGGAATAGTTTCGGGCATCCTCATTCATTTTTTCAGGACTGTCCTCAGGATAGGTTTCGACGTCATTCGAACTGATGGCGACCACGGCCAGACCCTTTTGCTGGTATTCCCTGGAAAAGCCGACAAAGGAATCCCGAAGGTGCACCACATAAGGGCAATGATTGCAAAAGAACGCCACCAGCAGCGAGGGTTGATCCACAAAAGAACTCAATCCATACGCCTCCTGCTCCAGCAGCGGGTTCCAATTCTTCAAATTAAAATCCGGGGCCTGGCTGCCCAGTTTTTCCATCGTGGATGAATGTGCCATTTCTAGACTCCTGAAAACGGATTAAAACGGTTTTGGTTCCATCAAAAGACAGATTATGTGTTCGAGGCTAAAGTATCGGCGATCAGGCTGATCTGTTCGAACATCACCGCCGTTGAGGTCAGCGCCGTGATCTGATTGGGGCTGTCTTTGGAAGGTACCATACAGACCACATCGGCACCAATGATATTGAGCCCCCTCAGTCCCTGCAAAAGACCTACGGCTTCATCAATCGAAAATCCTGACACGCCAGGTTCGAGATTCGCTACTGCTGGGGCCACAGATGGATCCAGACAATCCAGGTCAAAGGTGATGTAGGCCGGCGTATCACCAACCCGCTGCCGAATCGCCGCAACGGTTTTCTGAACTCCGAGTTCACGAAATTCGTCAATATCAATCACTCCGTAACCCAGTTCAGCACTGGTTTTTTTCCAGTTCAATGTACGGGTGTGTCCACGCAGGCCCAGCTGAATGCTTTTTCGGGGATCAACATTCCCCTCTGTGGCAACATAACTCCCCCAGTGGGCGGCAGACCGCTCTGCTCCCAGCCAGTGCGGCAAATGGTGCATGGTGTCGGTATGGGCATCGAAGTGAATCAATGCCGCCGGTTGGCCTCCCGTCAGTTTGGCATCCGGACCGGCAATGGCTTTCAGAATCGGCCCTGTGATCGAATGGTCTCCTCCTATCGATACCGGCCTGACGCCAGCCTGATCAAGCCGTTTGTAATAGGCTTCAATGTCTTTTACGGTAATATCATTGACCATCGCATGGGGCATCAGCACATCACCAAGATCATTGATCCGGCATAGTTCCCAGGGAGTGATGCCAAATTTCCCATGTGCCCGCCGGTAGCAGCCTGATACATTTCTAAGCGAGCGGGGCGCCAGATGCTGATCCCTTTCCGTGGTGCCGTTGCCGGTACTGTGAGGCACTCCGACCAGACCTATATCGCATTGCTCCAGGTCTTCATCATGGGGGCATCTGAACAGGGTGGGAATACCCCACCAGTAGAGATTTTCCATAAAAATATTTTGATCGGATGAAAGCTTGTTATTGTCCATGTGTCGGCTTTTTTATTTCTGGAAAATAATTCTAACAAGTACTGTGATCCTAGTGCAAACAGCAGTTAAGCGAATTATTCTCGATCTTCTTCTTAAACTTATTTGATATGACCTGCTCCCTTTTAAGGATTCCAAGTTGGATGATAGTTCATCATCGATATTGGTTCTACTTGAAACAAACGACTCAGGAGCGCGTAAGTTTCTACTTGACCATTATCTGATATACCTATTAGTTAGATAGCGTATCTTTGAATTAGGTTAATTTCATCTTCTCTATAAACTTTTTTCTTAAGGGGTAATCATGACTAACGCCAAATTCCTCTCTATTACCATCAAGAAACCTAACAAGGTTTTGAAGATCACATCATCATTGTTCATATTTCTTTCGTTTTTTGTTATTTCACAGTCATTGTGGGCAAAAGAAATCAAAATAAAGCTCTGGGCCACTGCAGACAGGTCTGGACCTTTAAGGGCAGGCAACATTCTTGAAGCGGCAAATACCCTGAATAACATGCTTGCAGCAGCAAATGCTGATGAAAGGGTAAAGATCGAGCTGATCGAAACCAACTCCAAAGGATATGATGCTGATGCTCTACAGCTTCTTAAAGCACACTCGGTAGGCAAAACTCCTGACATTGCACTCGCAGCACATGAGTGGATTGGTACATTCGTGGAAGCAGGACTTGCAGCGAATCTTGAAAGCCATATCAAAACAAACTCGACTTTATACGAAGACATCATCCCCCAACTCTGGAATTCGGTTAAATTCAAAGGGGACCGATACGGCATTCCACAGGATTCAGAAGTTCGAATGTTTTTCCTGAATAACGACTTGATGAGAAAAGCCGGAAAATCAGAATCATTTATAGCTTCTCTTCCGTCTCAAGTGAATGCAGGTCAATTCACCATGAATGATCTTTGCGACCTTGCAGCTGAAGTTAAAAATGCGGGTGCTGCCAAATACGGAATTATTCACAGACCCAATGTCGGACCAGACTTTCAAATGGCAATGGCTTCTTTTGGAATTGATCTCTACAACGAAGATCAAGCCAAACTGCAAATCACTAAAACCGGTCTTCTGGCCTACTACAAATGGCTCAAGCGTTGTGTCGATATTGGAGCCATCGCTGGTGACATGACCACCTGGTCGTGGGATTCGGTTCACGCAGGTTTCAGGGGTGGAGAAGGATTTTCAAAATTCCATGGTGTCTGGAATCTTGGTGCACAACTCAAGGCTTTTGGAATGTCTCCAACAGACAAAGAAGCTTATTTCAAGAAAATCACATGGATCAATGCTCCTGCTGGTAAAAAAGGAGGGACTCCATCGAACCTTTCCCATCCCATTGTCTATATCGTCACAAATGGTCCTCACAAGGACCTTGCAGCCATTTTGGTGGCTCTGGCTTCCCAGCATGTACCCAATACCAAGCACGCAGTTGGAACCAATCACACCCCAATCAATTATGGCCAGGCAGCAATGCCGGATTTTGTAGAAAAAGGATGGGGATTGATTGCCGGTGTCCCACTATTGAAATACGCTCAATTCATGCCGAATCATTCGAAGATTGGGCAATACAATGCAATTTCATATCAAGGTGTTCAAGGAGTTGAAACCGGTGAAATGTCTCCTGAAGAAGCCGTTGAATTTGTCATTGAGGAAATGGAAGTGGAACTTGGTGATGATGTTATCATTCTGAACTGAGATCCAATAAAATAAATGGGCCGTTCAAAACGGCCCATTTCCTCTTACCGTGGCTTCCTCCAACATTTCTGGTAAATACACCAATTTTACTGTTTTTTTCCTACCTGCAATTGTCCTTCTGGGAGGGCTTGTTGTCCTTCCGATTTTTCTGGATATAGCAGTTGCTTTCACAGACATGGCTCAAACCCTAAATGTTAGCGGTTTGACGAATATGCAATTCCGAAAGTTTTTCAAACCTGTTGAAGACAGCATGCTTGGTTTCGAACTTCGCCGTTCCTTTTTAAAAGCTCTCACACTTACAGCAACCTATGTGGTTCTGACTCTTGTGATTTTTAATACCACCTTTGGTTTGGTTTTAGCTCTGACAACCACTGCACTTTCTGAACGGGTTGGTTCTTTTTTCAGAGCCATTTGGCTTCTACCGAGGATGAGTCCGTCGGTTGTTTATGCATTGCTTTGGTCATGGACAATAGATCCAACAGAACGTGGTTTACTGAATCAGGTAGCCATAAACATTTTTGGAATCGGCCCCATTAACATGAAGCTCCATCACCCGATGATGCTCATTGTGATTTCGAATGGTTTTATAGGAGCCTCATTGGGAATGATCATCCTGACCAGTGCTATTCGTTCCATACCAAAACATTTGTTCTATGCGGCACAGGCTGACGGAGCAGGGCCACTTTCAATAACCTGGCATATTATTCTACCCGCCCTGCGCTGGCCTCTTTCTTATATCACCATTTTTCAGACACTGGCTCTGCTCGTGAGTTTTGAATACATTTTTCTCATCATGGGCCCAGCAAGATCAACCATGACGATGGCCATGCTGGCTTACACCAAAACCTTGGCGCCTGGAGTTGGTGCAGGGCTGTATGCCTATGGTGCTGCCATCACCATGATTCTGATCGTGATTGGAATTTTTCTCGCACTGTTACTGTGGCGATTAAGCAACATGCAACGTTTGATCACAGAACCAAGAATCGAGGTCCAATGATTCAGATTCAATCACGATCTCTAGCAGTCACAGACTGGAAGCGGCTGGCTCTGAAGGCAAAAAAAATAAGGCGGCTTCAAATCGGCTTTTTAATTATGTTCCTGTCCCTTGTTTCGCTTCCGATCATCATTCCTTATTTTTGGATGTTGGTCATTTCATTTTCCGCACGGACAGGAGGAGTCGAATCTGCAGTTCTCTGGAAGGCTCTCTCCATTTTAGTCCCATTCGTGATGGTTTGGATTCTGATTCACCATAACTTAAAGGGTTCCAGACGAGTTTTTGCATTAACTCTGACAGGAATCATTGCCTTTACCATCCTGTGGAACCTTGTGGGGGCGGATGTCCACTTGAATAATTACCGTTTTTTAATCAACGCAAATATCGTTGAGGATATTCGTGGTCCTGCCACTGCAGGAGGACAGTTCCCTTGGGTTTGGGAAGCATTTGTCAATTCTCTGTTTGTGGCCACTGTATCTTCCTTCATCAAGGTTTTGGTTTCTACTTTTGCAGGCTATTACCTTTCACGTTTTTCATTTAAAGGACGTCCTGGTTTTTTACAGGGATTGCTGGTCATTGATGCATTCCCCGCCATGATTCTAATAATTCCAATATTTATTTTAATCTATTGGTTAGGGTTACTGGATACTTTATATGGGCCAATTCTGGTCATTTCCGCTTTTGAACTGCCTTTTTTCATTTTCGTCATGAAAGGGTTTTTTGACGGCGTTCCTTGGGACATTGAGATGTCTGCAATTTCCGATGGAGCAACCCGACGGCAAGCATTCTGGTATGTTGTTCTACCCCAGGTGCGTGCAGGGATAATCGCCATCGGCATTTTCGCCTTCATTAAAGGCTGGGAGGAGTATGTTTTTGTCACCTCCCTGCGGACGGGCACTTCCTATTGGGTGATGTCAACCTACTTGTTTTACGTAGCCCAGGACATTATGGGAGTTGATTATGGAATGGTTGCAGCAGTATCCGTCTTTTATCTGATCCCAAGTTTAATCCTTTATCTTTTCTTTCAGAAAAATTTAACCCAGATGACTTTTGGAGGAGTAAAAGGCTGATGGCCCGAATTACACTAAAAAATTTGAAAAAGGCTTGGCTTGCAGAATCCCCTGCTGTGGATGGAATCAATCTCGAGCTGAAAGAAGGCGAATTAGCTTCCATCCTCGGCCCGTCAGGTTGTGGAAAAAGCACTACACTTTTGATGCTGGCGGGAATTTATGCACCCACCAGTGGAGAAATACTGTTTGATGGAGAAATCGTCAATGATGTTGAAGCCCGGGACAGAAACGTGGGGATTGTGTTTCAGTCTTATGCTCTTTATCCCAACATGTCTGTACTCAACAACATTCTCTTTCCTTTGAGATTTAAAAAACTCCCCAAAAATGTAGCCGAAAAAGAAGCTCGGAACATTGCAGAACTTGTCATGATTGAGGATCTGTTGGAACGTCGTCCAAGTCAATTGTCAGGGGGGCAACAGCAAAGAGTTGCTTTGGCACGTGCCTTGGTCAAAAAACCTAATCTTCTGCTTCTTGATGAACCTTTGTCTAATCTGGATGCGACTCTACGACTCAACATGAGAAGTGAAATCAAAAGAATCCAGAAAGAACTTGAAGTGACGACGATCCTAGTCACACACGATCAGATTGAGGCCACTACAATGGCCGATAGAATTATTTGCATGAACAAAGGAAAAATCATTCAACTTGGTTCACCTGAGGAATTATACAAAAAACCTGTAAGCAAATTTGTAGCTTCATTCATTGGGTCGCCGCCAATGAACCTTTTCGAAGGACAGAATGATGATGGAGTGATTCGGGCAGGCGCATTGAATTTCGGAATGAAAGGCACGACGGACAAGAAGAATTTAATCTGTGGGCTGCGACCTGAAAACATCAATATTGCCGAACAAGGAATTGAAGGAACCATCTATACGATTGAACCTCTAGGACGAGAAATACTTTATGGGTTAAAAACTGAGACAGGAATCATCTGGTTTTTAGAATCAACCAGTAATGCAGAATACGACATAGGCAATTTAGTGAGAATTAATTTTGATTATCAAAACACATTGGTTTTTGACAGAGATACAGAAGAAAGACTAGATAGTGTACATTTTTATGTCGAATAACCCCTCTTCTTTTAGACAATACTCCACCCAAATTAGTTCTGCCCTTCCTAAGCCTGCCTTGGAATGGAGGGCTCGTGCCTTTGAGACCTCCGTCACTCAGGAAAACCATGATCGCCTCCTTTCTGAATCCAAAGTCTTTGATGCGGTAAGAATTATTGAAAAAAAAGATCAGAAAGCTCTTACAAAAAAAAACATCAGAATTGCTTCATGGAATCTTGAGAGGTGCAAAAAAATAAAACCCAGTGCAGAACTTATCAAAAAAAACAAGGTTGATATTTGTCTCCTCACTGAAATGGATCTGGGTATGGCCAGGAGTCAAAACCTGGACACGACAAGCGTCATGTCTGATTTGCTCAACATGTCTCAAGCTTATGCGGTTGAGTTCATTGAACTGGGACTTGGTGACAAAAAGGAACAGCAGGAGTTTAATGGAATAAGCAACAGTTGGGGACTTCATGGCAATGGCATCTTATCAAGTTTCCCCATTGTTCAATCGGCTGTACTTCCACTGGATCCAGGAGGTTTATGGTTTAATCAGGAAACCGCAATAGACCAAAGAAGGATTGGTGGAAGAATGGCAGTTGCCGTATGCCTTTTGGTGCCCAAACCGGTTTGGTTTGTTGCAGTGCATTATGAAAGCCTTTTAGGACCCAAAGAACGTGAGCTCGAAACACAAAATCTTCTTCAACAAATACACTCCTTATGTGGAGATTCTCCAGTTATGATAGGAGGTGATTTCAACTGCCGGGGGCTTCTGGAAAAAGGCTTGAAAGGCATAGAGATTCTCAATCGACCACAAGATGCAGAACCGATGTTCCAAAGTTTCCTGGAGCATGGATTCGAATGGAAGGATTCAAACCTATCCGAACCAACAACCCGAAACCATCCTTGGATCAATGAACCCTTAAAAAAAATTGATTGGTTTTTTACCAAAGGATTAAAGTGCAGCAACCCCATAGTAATACCAGCAGTTGATGAAACGAATGAAAACCTTAGTGATCATGAAATGATCCTGGTTGATGTTTCATTTGACTAAAGGATTCAATCCCTCTTTTTCATTTGCATGCAAACGAACTCACTTATGAAAATCGTCAGCTACAACATCCAATATGGTTTCGGCCAAGACGGAAACAATGATCTTTCCAGAATTGCCGATGAAATCAAAACTGCAGATATCATTGCACTTCAGGAAATTGAAAGGTTTTGGGAGAGGACTGGAATGGTTGACCAGGTTCTTGAATTGACCCAATTACTTCCTGAATATCATTGGGTTTTTGGTGCCAATTTAGATATGGATGCAAGTTTCAAAGATGATAACAATCATTTGGTCAATAGGAGGAGGCAGTTTGGAACGATGATAATGAGTCGCTTCCCGATCCTTTCATCAAGGAACTTCCCTCTTCCCAAGTTCGGGACACTGACTCAACACTCCATCCAACAGGGGATACTCGAGGCAGTGATTGATTTAGGGAAAGGTCCCATCAGATTCTATTCCGTACACCTGAGTCATCTATGCAGTGAGACAAGGCTTCCCCAAGTCGAAGCCATGCAGGAAATTTTCAGGAAGGCACCGAGTGAAGGAGGAGCATGGTGCGGAGGGCATCCTGATCCTGATGCAGGCTGGACTGAAGGGAATTTGCCGCCAATGCCGCATGAAATGATTTTGCTCGGAGACATGAATTTCGATAATAAAAGCCCGGAATACACCCACCTGACAGGTCCTTTTACACGGAAATACGGCAGATTGTATAATTTGGAAGGGCTCATCGATGCCTGGGTGGCATCAGGGAAAAATGAAAATGAAGGTTCAACCTACCCGGGCGGACCACGAATCGATCATTGCTTTATGTCTTCAAGCTTAAGAGACAAAATAAAAAGTGTCTGGGTGGATGAGTCTGCAAAAGGTTCAGACCATTGGCCGCTCTGGATCGAAATGAATCTCTAGTCCATTGTCCTCATGGTTTTTTGAATATCACTCCGGCCCCGATGAAATCCCCCTGACGAGGGCGTTTATGGTTCAATCGTGCAATACGCCCAAGTCACAAAATCATGAAACAATACCGGATATTTTCCGGGCCACAGCTTCTCCGAGTTTGCGGTGTTCCTCCTGTTCAAAATGGATCCCATCGAGATCACTGCTCTGGATGAATTCGGAAGTATCGAGGAACTCACAACCCAACTCCAAGGCTTTTGTCTGGTAATAGCTGCCGAAGCGTTGTGATTTTTCGGTCCCTCCCTCAAACATCTCGTCATAGTCTCCAAGCCTGGCCAAAGGAGGAGGAGCCATCAGCAGAATGGCAGGACTCGTCTCGTCCGGACCGACCGTACTTTGCAGGACATGCCGGGCCAGAACCCCCACGCTTTCGGCAATATCAAAGGCCGAAACAGAAAAACGGCATTTCAGATCGTTGGTCCCGAGCATGATCGTGATCAGGTCAAAGGGTTTATGACTTTCGATGCAGGGGATCAGGTAATTCATTCCATTCTTAAATCCTTCAATCGGATCATCCCAGACGGTGGTCCGGCCGTTAAGCCCTTCCTCGATGATCCGGAATCCTGCTCCCAACTGGTTTCGGAGCACCCCCGTCCATCGTTCATCCGGACCGAATCGCTGCTGGTTCGAAGGGTTATAACCCCAGGTGTTGGAATCACCAAAACAGAGGATGGTTTTCATCAGTACCTTTCTTTACGATAATAACGTCGTTGTGTGAGAGGATGTTTCCTTTCCTTTTCCAGATGACAACTGAAGCGTTCAAGCATGGTATAGATCACCATCGGAGAAAGAAAGGGCCGGAAGTCTTCATCAATAGGAAGTTCAACACGCTTCGTATCAAAAATTGCAATCTGCGTGGTTATTTTGCTGGCAAAATCATACACTCGGTCCATCAGCGGCCGGGTCGCATCCTCTCCATACAACAAGAGCATGCTTGTGTCCTCTTCGGTCAATTCGAGGGTGCCATGGAAATATTCTCCGGCATGGATGGATTTGGTTTTGAGCCATTGCATTTCTTCGAGAATGCACATCGCATAGTCGTAGGCCTCGCCCCACACGGCACCCGATCCCACGACCATATGGTAGTCGGTGTTTTTGTGTTTTGCCGCCAGTGAAACCGCCATCGCTTCTGTCTCTTCTTTGGCTTTGACCAGAAAAGGTGCAATTTGACGGATCTGCTCCACAAAGGTTTCATATCCTGGAAAATCTCCACGCCGCATCAAGACCCGGAACAAGAACGCATACAATTGAAGATAAAAACATTCGGCAAGGTGGTCGTCTTCTGCAAAACTCACAAAATGATGCGTCGATTCCGTGCAGACGGGGGTATCCGCATGACAGACAAACGCTAAGGTGGTTGCACCTGCATTGTTGCAGTATTGGATGGCATTCACGATTTCCTGGGTGTCACCGCTTCTGGAGCAGAACACGCACAAGGAATCCTCGGAAAACTGCTTGTTGCCCTGCAGGACAAATTCTGCTGCCTGAACCGCATGGACGGGCAATTCCGACAACTGCCCGGAAATGAACTGGAGGGGCAGAAAATGGGAATAGGTCCCGCCGACCCCAATCAAAAAAAGATTCTTGAATCCTTTTTCACAAAGGAGGTCCACGGTTTCTTCGATCTTCGGATACTGCCCCAATGCATCGTCAATAACCCTGATGAAACGCAGTTCGTCAAAATGGTACACGTCTGACTCCTTTCAAATGAAACACAATCGAATGATGCTCAAAACCGGCCCTGGATTCTTTATACGTGATCAGAATGCACCTTCAACGGTGCAGTAATGTGCCGAATATTCTGCAGCATGTTTTAAGGATGATGGAACAGATGAATTCACGACGTATTGTGCCAGAAAGGCCCCAATGAACGCATCTCCAACCCCCAGGGTGTCGATCACTTCCACAGGAACAGCAGCCTGCCTGAAAACGTCTTGACCGTCATAGGCAGCACTGCCCCGTTCCCCCATCGTCACAATCACCAACCCAAATCCCAGATCATGAAGGGTCTGGAGGGTTTGCGGAATTTCCAAATCAGGGATTCCAGGTCTGGAGAAAATACCAACCTCCACCAGAGGTCCCAAAGACACGATCAAATCTTGATCAAATTTTTCAGAAAAATCGATTGATAGATTCAACCCCCTTTCCCGGATTGTTGAAACCTGTTCCAGGATGGTGCGTTCATAATCCTGGATCTTGTTTTTTCCTTCCAGATTCCAGTTGGAAAAGATGGTGTGGTGGACCCAGTTGAATTTGTCCAGGTAGAGGTAGTCCTGTTCTTCCAGATCCCATTCTTTTTGAACCTCCAGCGAATCTTCAATGAAGATTCTGTCGCCCTCGTCCAAAAGGACTTTGGTCCAGGCGGTGTTTCCTTCTTGTTGTCTCAGTCTTTGACAATCGATGGCTTCTTTTTGAAGCGCATCGATAATCCGTTTTCCATTCTCATCATTGCCGACGATTCCCAGATAACCGCATTCGATTCCATTTCTTTTGACTGCAACCGCAGTATTGACGGCATTTCCTCCGGCATATTTCTTTTCCTGCTGCGGATAGAGATCCACACAATTATCTCCAATGATGCAGATTTCAGGAGGGTTCATGCAGGGCTTGAATCAAAACTCCGGGTCCAGGATGAATGGGATGAGGATCGCTCCGCAAGAATCCTCTTCTGCATCCCGGACTGCTTTGCCTGACTCATCAGCATCAGGCATACTGGCCGAAAGCTGTCTGGCAGGCTTCTCTTTTTTGCAGACGATTCCAGTAATCATAGGCATGTGGATGATCCGTGGAAGAGGCATATTTATCAAAAATGAACATGCTGTATCCGGTCATGATGTCTGCCGCAGAAAATGATGATCCCAACAGAAATTCATGATCCGTCAATGCCTCATCCAGGGCTTTGACACACAAGGTTGCTCTGGCTTTCATCTCAGCGATCGCCGTTTCAGACTGCTGATGCTCCTCAAACACTCTGCGATGGTTGACGATTTCCCCCACCGGCCGGGCGAATGTGGATTCTGCAAACCAGCACCACTGCAGGAAGAGTCCATGCTCCTGGGTCCCTGCTTCGGGCTGCAGTTGTCCGTTTCCATAACGGTCGAGGATGTATTGAACCATGGCACCCGACTCGAACATGATGAAATCATCATCGGCCAGCACCGGAACTTTTCCAACCGGGTTCATGTCCCTCCATTCAGGGCTTGAGCGGTATTCTCCTGTGAATGGAACGATTTCCACCTGATACGGCAGTTTCAATTCTTCACAAAGCCAGATGACCCGCAGGGACCGGGTGCCTTTGGAATGATAGATCGTCAACATGTCTTGATGTGGGTTTCAGGTTTTTGGAAAGTCCTGGAGAACCTCTGCAGTTCCAGGATTCATTTCAATCTTTTTGAAAGTCCTGCAGCCAAAGTTTGGATGAGTTACAGGGGCCGGATCGACTTTGAAACCCTCAACTCGCACAACCGATGCAGTTGGGAGTCGAAGGATCCCATTGAAGCCGTTTGAACGCGATTTCCTCACCACAGCTCAGACACCAGCCAAACTCCTCCTCCTCGATCCGTTTCAGGGCGGCCTTGATGCGCAGCATCCCCAAATCCCTGCGGCGTTTGGTTTCCAATGCCATCGCCTGAACCTGCATCGCGTCCATCCGCGAAAGCCTCCCCTGGGTCGCCTGGTCGAGTTCCACCGTTGCATGGTCCTCGCTGGTGGACTTTTCCGACTCTTCCAGTTCCTCAAGCCGGCTCAGAAGCTCCTTCCGGAATTCCTCAATGATTTCTTTTTCCAAAATTCTTCCTCTGGATTACTGATCCTCTCCAACCCGGAATGAGAGCTTATTCAAGGTATCGAATAAGTCGACATAAAAAAAAACTTGACCATGAATCAACGTATCGATATACATTGATATAGCTATCAAGAGAACCGTTTTGAACTGCATCGGCGCATCCCCGTGCCGGACCGGTCAGCAACCTTTGCAGGCGTAACCTGAAGGTGCTCGCAGTGAACTTTGCCTGAGGCAGAGCTGATAGGGACTCAATCGAGTCAAAACGTCTGGAGCCATGGTACCTCCAAACGTTGATTTTGATTTAAATCCGCAGCCTTTGAGGTGTTTTATCCCGGAGGTTGTTTTCAATCCAATGGAGACCTGATGAAAGAAGAAACTGAAATTGTGACCGGGCATACCGGAAATGTTTTCCAACGCATCCCGAGCCAGAAAAACCTCTGGACGATGATCGAGGCGAACCACCCCGGCAGTCCCGGTCCGGGTGGAAGGTTCCACCGAGTCAAACGCCTCGGCACGGGCACGGATACAAATCTTTTCTCCCATGCCGGCGGTCCGACGACCTGGCAAGAAAGAGACGACTTCTACCGCTGGCTCAACACCGAACCGGTCGGGTTCACTCGCCGGCAGGGTGCAGCGGAGAAAGGCCATACATCATGACTAAAAGCACCACCTCCATGGATGATTTAATGAATCACCTTCACCCCGATGAGCGGGAAGAATTTATAAAGTACACCGGGAAATTCTCGTTGGCATGGCTCAACTACCTCGACCAGAAAAGGGCCCGGGATGAACGGATCAAGCGTGTCGGACAACTTGACGCGACTCCAGAGGAACGTGCGTCTGCAAAGCTCATCCGCGCGGAGGCCAAAGAAACCCTTTTTAAGAAATAGCAAGCTTGGTTTGCTTGTGCTGCTTCTGTGTCATTCCATCGCCCAAAAGTCTGATCGCAGGGCAATTGAAACCCACGTGCATGTTTGATTCAGGAAAAAAAGGAGAACCAATGAATGCTGAAAAAGAAATACGGATGGTTGCGGTCTCCCGTACATCGGACCCTTCCCTGCCGATTGAGGAATATCACGGGCTCCCGGACGGGGAGCAACTGGAAATCCATGAGGCCCGGGAACACGGGAAGTTCCTGTACAGCGAATATGATAAAAACAGGAACCAGGTCGGGGAGACCCGGGAATTCGACCACTATTCCGAGGCCTACATAACCCTCAAAAAACGTGAAAACCAAATCATGGGGTGGAAGAACGTCGGCGGTGAAATCTCCCTCAGAATCTCCCCCTGGTCGGATGTTGTTTATTAGAGAAAATACTGCTCAGACCGCAGGCAGAGCCGCGATAAATGTCAGTGAGTAGACCTGAGCCTTTAAGGGAGGATTGAGCTTCATCATGTTCGCCCTCTCTTACGAGGATTGGAAGATCCTATCATTGCCGGCTTCATCGGCCTTCATTCACTGACAGGGACTTTAGATGAATAAAGCGACTTAGGCAAAAGAGCATCACGAAAAAGATAGAGGATAATCAATATGGGAAATCATCAACACGAAGGTTCGAATGAAAAATCGAACTTGCGAATCAAAAAATAATTCAAATGCAAATGCAGCCTTCACTCCCGAACCCAGGCTCAAATTTCAGTCTTGAAGATGCCCATGAACGGGGCGCTATCATCTTCCAGACCCTAGGCAGCTGCGTGCCCGGTCTGACCTTCAAAGCCGTCCGCGTCATCTGGCCTCATCCTTCCAGTGTCGAGTTCTGGTATGGCGGGGATGCAATCGATGGATACGAATTGATCGAGAAGCTGGAAGGG
>Ga0208278_1000018_pt1 | contig 69996 bp, 65 predicted proteins | sample ETN01SmetaG_FD_185794 | JGI IMG/M metagenome (GOLD analysis project Ga0208278, IMG submission 185794) | Marine microbial and viral communities from oxygen minimum zone, Eastern Pacific Ocean - ETNP2014F12-01SV259 (SPAdes) (version 2) | ecosystem: Environmental > Aquatic > Marine > Oceanic ...
GGTAAATTTTATCTTCTGAAAGCTTAATGTCGAAAAGATGTATTTTATCATACCGGCTTAGGATAAGACCCTGGTCATCAATGATGAAACCACGGTTGCGGATTTTTTCCTGGGATGGGCCATCAACCGCAATGGAACCCACTAGGATGAACACTTTACGTGTTGAGGCAAAATCTCTGAGTCCTTTTAACACGGGATGAGCGTCCTCATGTGCCGAAGGTGGCGCAAAAGAAGAACCTTCGGTTTTTAAACCACCACAATACTCAGGCAGGCAGATAAACTCTGATCCAGCCCTTATTGCTTGTTCTGCCAATCCAAGTGCCTCATCCAATGCCGATTGAAAATCGGGTCTAGGGCGTGTCTGGAGGCAGGCAATGTTGAGGATCCTTTTTTTCATCAATGAATCTCCTGAATGGTGAAACTCATGGGTCGCTCTGATGAAAGCTTTCTGAAAAGAGGGACAACCTTTAGATGGGTTTGATGCTCATCAAATTTCAATGGACCAGTTCAGCAAGTTCACCATCGTTTGGAAATCGAGCCGTCTTATATTTTGAGAAGACCAGTTTCCCGTCTATTTCAACATCAAAGATTCCATTGGAACCTTCGATCAATTCTATCTCTTTGACATTGGTCGACCTTAATTCAACTGAGGCACGCTCAGCTTTAGGCAGGTAGTTTCATTGAACGCAGTATGTGATCTTGGCTTTCATGATACCTCTTTAAGAAATTTTAGTTAGCATTTCATCTTACGACAATTTCCGATTTATTTAAAGAATCTACCTTCAACCCTTTTGATTGCCATACATCTCCAAGGGGTGATGCGGATGTCTTTGAGGTTTCGCACCTCACAACCTAAAAAGGGACCTAATCTTTGGGTGACGGCCTGATTATTGCTCAAATGTGGCAACGTGCCATCGATTCAAATCAGGAACAAAATGATCCATATGAGAAAAAGTGACAGCAAAACCACAGAAGAGCTCTTGAAGTTGTGGATTGGCATCACTAAAAAAACATCGAAGAAAAAAAAATCGTTAGATTTGTGATGGAATTCACTTCACCTCGCAATGTTGTGGAGTCAACCGAGAATTCCTGATATCTGAGATCCTCCCGAAAGGCTTCTGAGAGAGATGGCTAGCATTTCCATGCCTTGTCACTTTTTCAATCCAGGTTGTTTAAAGATCCATTTGAACGTTTGCGGAAGTTCATTGATTTGACGGATTTCCATTCATAAAAATTTGGGAACAGTCCTGTATCCCACAAAAATCGTTTCACTCATCGTTTCCTCATCATTTATCCGGCCACTACCCTTTTACACGCCTGAAAGATCTTTTTAAGAAATTCAGTCGTCCATAGGTTGTTCTCCAATAAATACCAGGTTTTCAGGAGGAAGGTTTTGTTCCACGCGTTCCAGGTTTTGTGCGATAAACTGCCAGCGTCGTTCAATCTGTTCCCGGGTCCAGGCACTTTCGTGGGCACTGAGGATGACGTTGTCCAAATCCTGAAACGGAAAATTTGAAGGCCAGATTTCTTTTTTGTCTGCTCCTATATATTGGTACCAGACATCAATGACAGCACCTCCAATCTTTTTTTCAAGCAAAGCCTCGTAAAGGGCTTCCTCGTCTACGACCCTTCCTCGAGCAACATTGATAAGAACTCCCTCATTTTTCATTGACTCCAGTTCTTCTTTTGCAAGGATGCCTTCGGTTTGTGGATTGAGATCGCAGCAGACAACAACAAAATCCGATTCCTGAAGCATTTCCGGAAGTCGCTCTGAAGTTCCAAGCCATTCCAGCATCTCCGGAGTAGGTTGTTTACTTCTTCGGATTCCCAGCACACGCATACCGAAGGCGGAGGCTCTTAAGGCGATTTCCTTGCCAATATGACCATAGCCAAGAATGCCGACTGTTTTTCCTCGGATTTCTCCATGGTAGAGTCCTTTTCCGACTTGACGTCCTCCCCAACCTTGCTCACGAAAACGTTGATCCATCTGACCGAGATGGATTTGCCATTCAAGCATCGCCAGCATCACGTATTCCGCCATTGTGCTTTCATGCTCATAACAGTTGCAGACTGGGATGCTCATAGGCATCGTCTTCGGGGAACAGAAATCGAATCCTGCCCAGGGGATCTGAAACAGATTCAATTTAGGTAGCCGGGGCCATTTTTCAAGTGGAATGCGGCCACCTATGATGGCATCCGCTTTTTTTGATTTTTCCAGAAAATCGTCTTTGGAATCTTCTTCCGGGTCCCAACTCAGAATATCCCAGTGTTTTGGCAGATTTTTATGGAGCAGGTGGACATATTGTACGGCAATGCTTCCTTGGACTAGTGCAATGGGCATGTTTTGGAATTACAGAAAGTGGTTTTTGAAATCGATTTGGGTTTAATCTCTTTGATCGGACCAGATCTTCCCTTAGATGATTAGTGAAAGTGAAGTCATTAAATTGATGAATAAACTCATAGCTATTTAATTCTCTGCGATGAAATTTTGATGATATGATGGTTCTTTGTTTGATCTGTAGAAAAAATTTACTTTGATTCCATTTTAGAGGGATTCACAGACCCAACCAACCAATCCAATCCTCCCACAATGAAAGACCAACTGCCGCAGGAATATCATCCTTCCAGCCTGATTGAAGCGAACAAAAAACTGGCTGTGATCACTGGTTCTGGAATCGACGCATTAGCGGGGCTACCCACTTTCCGTGGGGAAAAGGGGTATTACGAAGACCGTGAAACAACTTATCTGGCTTCGGTGGAAGCCATGGAAGAAGAACCCTTCCGTCAGTGGCGCTGGTATCTCCAACGCTTTGTCAGTTACCATGATACTCCGCCAGCGGCTTCCCATCACCGGTTGGCAGAAATGGAGCAGAATCTCGGGGAAAAGTTCCTTGGACTGATAACCCAGAATGTCTCAGGTCTGCACCGCAAGGCAGGAAGTTTCAAGGTTTTGGAAATCCACGGCAGTATCCGGGAAATGCGGAACCTGAATAACAGGGAACTTCGTCCTCTTCCTGAATCGTGGGTGGAAACTCCTCCTCCAGAAGAAGAACTTAAGGGGTGGCGTCCCAATGTCTGTTTCATTGGAGAAAGTTATGACGATTATCCGCTTCCGCAATCGATTCAGGCCTGCAGGGATTGTGACATTCTACTTGTCATAGGAACCGCCGGAGTGATCCACACGCCGGTCTGGCTTGCCCAGGAGGCACGCGATTCAAACTCGACGGTGATCAATATTAATCCTCATCCAGGTGAAGTGGATCAGTGTTCTCACGTTAACTTTGAGGGAACCGCAGGTGATTATTTTGGTTTGGATGAAAACCAGGAAAAGAATGGATGACGTGGAAGGCCCCAAAAACAGGAAAACCTCCTCTGAAACAGAGGAGGTGAACCTTTTCATGTCCTTATCAGAATGACACTGAAGGACAGTGAACATGTTTTGAAGAAACCATTGATCACCTCCTTTCTATTCAGGTTTACTGAAGAGACAGCACCTACTCGCTGTTGGCATAACTTAGCATGCTTCTTACACAGGGCAAGAAAGAAAATTGACGTTTGAAAAGACCAAACTTTGTTTGATTTTTTTGGATTTGGAATGGGATCTTGAATGATTTTCAGTGTTTATTCCCTGAGGATTCAACCTTTTCTCACTCCTTGTTTGAAAATTTAGGTCAAAAAAAGACCAGCCCTTTTCATTAGGGTTCCTCGTCATGAATTTTGGTCGCATGCCATCCCTCAAGGCGTCGTTTCCAGTAGGATTGATTGAGTAGGAGGGTGGTCTCACCTGGTTTTCCTGAACCGATGGAAAGTCCATCGAGTTGTGTCACAGGAATCAGTCCTCCTGCAGTACTGCTGAGAAAGACTTCCTCAGCAGAATGGAGTCTTTCCGGGGAGATTGAAGTTTCTACACTTCTGATGCCTTCCAATTCACAAAGTTCAAAAACGGTACGTCGTGTCATACCTTCCAACACCCCAGAGGCAGGTGTAAAAAGACTATTTTTTTCAACCATGAAAACATTGAACCCCGGTCCTTCTGTAATATTTCCTTCCGAATCCGTGAGGATTACCGTTTCAGCACCCGAGTCGTATGCCTCGAAAAGTCCCATCTGAAAATCAAGCCAGTGATAATGTTTGATGGTCGGATCAACCGAATGCGAAGAAATACGCTGGATAGGGCTGATGTGAGCATGCAGTCCACGATGACGCACCTCCTCAGGAGCAAGCCAGATGTAGGGAAGGCAAAAAGCGTGGAATCGATTTTCACACATCCGAAGATCTCTGACTCCGATGGGAGGTCTTCCACGGGTCATGAGCATCTGCACGTATGCATTCTGGAAGCTGCTATTTTGGACCAAATCGATCAACACCGTGCGTATTTCATCACGACTTAGGGGAATTTTAAATCGTAGTTTTTCATTATTGCGTTGGAAGCGGTCCAGATGATCTTCAAGTCGAAAAAACATTCCGTTCCATACCGATACGGTATCCTGATTGGCATCAGACCTCAAAAATCCCCAGTCCAGAATTGGGATCCTTGCTTCCTCAATTGGACAGAAAGAACCATCGGTGTATGCAATACCGCTTTGATAAGGATTCTCTTCGGTCATCATGGTTCGAGATAGAGCTTTACAGTCTCAGGAACTGGAATTTCTTCTTCGGCGCCTCGATTTGCTTTTAGGATTGGATGGAGGTCGGGTCTTCTGCTCCAGTGTGGTCGGTTGGTAGGGATGGGTTTCGAGTTCCACACACATCGCATGCAGGTGGAGACCTGTGGTACCGCAACAGCCTCCGATTAATTCAGCTCCGAGATTCCTGACCTCTCTGGCATAATTGGCCATGACTTCTTCCGTGCCCGTATAGCGGATCTCTCCCTCCTGAAATACTGGAATACCGCAGTTTCCCTTGGCGATCAAATGTTTTCCACCTGCCTGCTTCATCTCACCGATGGTCTGCAGCAATTGGTCAGGTCCAACTCCGCAGTTGGCACCATAAGCAGAGGCTGGGAAGTTTTGCATGAACTGAACGAATTGGGTTGGAGAGACACCCATCATGGTGCTTCCTGCCGTGTCGAAGGACATGGTCGCTGCAAAAGGAAGCCCTGTCGATGCAGCAGCATTGCAGGCTGCCTGTAGTTCATTGAGATCCGACATCGTCTCAATCCACAACAGATCTGCGCCGCCTTCTGCAAGACCGGAGGTCTGTTCCCGAAATGCAGCTTCGGCATCCTTAACGGAAAGACTCCCCAGTGGCTCAATGATTTCTCCAGTGGGACCGATCGAACCTGCGACCATCACTGAATCTCCTGCACATTCTCGGGCAAGTTTGACTGCGGCACGGTTCAATTCGATGACCTGGTTTTCTAGTTGATGAAGTTTCAACCGATGACGGTTTCCACCAAAAGTGTTGGTTAGAATGACATCGGAACCGGATTGGACAAATGCCTGGTGTACCTTTTTCACCCGGTCCGGGTGCTCCAGATTCCAGGATTCGGGCGAATCTCCCGAGATCAATCCTAACTGAAAAAGATTCGAGCCCATTGCACCATCCAGTGCCAAGTACCCTTTTTCCTTAAGTCGCCCAAGCATTAAGTCCTTATCTATTTCGATGGTTTAAAAATTAATCAAAGGGGTTTCCTCGGATCTTGGGATATTCGGAGGGGCGTTTCTCAAATTTCTGCTTTTCAGGGGTTTTTGGCATGACATTCAGTAATCGCTTCAGCAATTTTGGGGGTCACGCTTTTATCAAAAACCGTTGGAATGATGTAATCCGGATTCAGGTGTTCTTCATCGAGAGATTCAGCAATAGCATGTGAGGCTGCGAGTTTCATTTCTTCTGTGATTGCTTTCGCCCGGCAGTCCAGGGCTCCTCGAAAAATACCTGGAAAGCAGAGAACGTTGTTGATCTGGTTAGGATAATCACTACGGCCGGTGGCAACCACAGCGGCAATGGGTCTTGCTTCCTCTGGAAGGATCTCCGGGTCGGGATTGGCCATGGCAAAGACGATGGCATCTTTTCCCATGTTTCTGATATCGTCCGCATCCAAGATGTTAGGAGCGGAAACCCCAACGAAAACATCGGCACCGCGGATTACTTCTTTCAAGGTTCCCTTCTCAAAGTTGGAATTGGTGTTTTCTGCAAACCAGTGTTTACTCGAATTGAGATCGCTCCGGCCCTTATGAATTGCCCCTTTGCTGTCGCAACCGATGAGGTTTTGTACTCCAAGGTGCAGGATCATTTTCGAACAGGCAGTTCCTGCAGCGCCTGCACCAGAAACAACAACTTTGATATCCTTCGGCTTTTTGCCGACCACTTTAAGGGCATTGATCAAGGCTGCTGTGGTAACCACGGCCGTTCCGTGCTGATCGTCATGAAAGACAGGTATATCCAGTTCCTGGCGAAGCCGGTTTTCAATCTCAAAACAGCGAGGAGCAGAAATGTCTTCTAAATTGATTCCACCAAAACCTGGTGCAAGTGCTTTGACAATGGAAACAATCTCGTCTGAATCCTTGGTGTCGAGACAGATTGGCCAGGCATCGATATCTGCAAACTGTTTGAAAAGCATTGCTTTTCCTTCCATCACTGGCATCGCAGCTTTAGGGCCTATGTCGCCCAGCCCAAGCACGGCAGTTCCATCAGTGACAACAGCCACGGTGTTTCCTTTGATGGTCAGTTTGTATGCTTCTTCGGAGTTTTTGTGGATGGCCGTGCAGACCCTGGCGACTCCGGGGGTATAGGCAATCGAAAGATCGTCCCTGGTGTTTAACGGCAGTCGGTTCTGGATTTCGATCTTACCTTGAAGGTGGGCCAGAAATGTACGGTCCGAGAAATTGATGTATTCTACATCTTGAATTTCCTTCAGTGCCTCAACCAGTTTTTCCCCATGTTCCGGATTGTGGGTGTAGATGGTTATGTCACGGATGAGTGCATTGGGTTCTGGACGGACGATATCAATCGCCCCTATATTTCCACCCAACTCTGAAATCTTATGGGTCACACGATTGAGCACTCCGACTTCGTTGAAGAGACGAAGCCGGACAACCACACTATTGCTGGGATTATGCGGTGAGGAACTGACGGTCATATGCTACTCCAGATACAGGTGGTCACGATGTACCACGGGTTTGTGATTACGCAGTTTTTCAGCATTCGGTAGTTTCTGTTGCCCTATGATCTTTCTGAGTTCTTCCGAAGAAATGCGGCATCGTCCAACACCGATTCGTTCACCTTTGTCATTACAGAGTTCAACCATGTCCCTGTTTTCAAAATCGCCTTCCACCTCGATGATACCCTGGATCAAAAGGCTCTTCTTATGAAGAGTCAGGGCTTCTTCAGCACCTGAGTCAATCTTCAAACGTCCCTGGCTCAAGGCTCCAGCAGCAAGCCATTTCTGGTAGCTGGCCGGTTTCTTTTTGCTGGCGATGAAATGGGTTCCTCGCTTCTTCCCTGAAAGGATTTCGAGCACCGAAGTCGGATCTTTGCCGTCAAGAATGTAGCAGTCGATTCCAAAATTCATGGCAAGTCCAGCTGCCCGTGCTTTGCTTTCCATACCTCCCCGCCCCCCAATACTTTTGTCAGGGAAACAATGATCCAGCACTTCCTGGTTCAGTTCACGAACTTCTGGAATGACCTCCCCTGGCCCTTTTTTTGATGCAGATTTCAAAAGCCCTGGGGCAATGGTCAGATAAAACAAACGGTTCGCATCAACCAAGGCCGCAACATAGACTGCCAGCCAGTCATTGTCACCAAAATTCAGCGTCAGTTCTTCCGTTGCCACAACATCATTTTCATTGACGATGGGTACAATCCCGGCCTTGATCAGATGGGTCAAGGTGTTGCGAATGTTGAGATATGAGGCCCGGTTGCCAAAATCTGCTCGAGTGAGCAGTACCTGCGCAGCAGTGTGATGATGTTCCCGGAGAAAATCAGTATAGATCTGCATAAGCCTCGCCTGCCCAACCGATGCCAGAATTTGTTTCTGGATCAGAGGATTCTCGGCAGTATCTAACTGACAAAATTCCCGGCCTGCTCCCACTGCCCCTGAGCTGATGATTAGGACCTCATGATGGCGAGATCGAATTTCGGCCACCAGTGCAGTGAATTCACTGATTTGATTGTAATCCAGTTTGCCATTAGGACGCTGAAGGACATTGGTGCCGATTTTAAGCACCAGTCTTTGAGGTTTCATGGGTGTTTCGGAGGGATTCAGCTAAAAAATGACGTTGAAATAAGAGAGAACTTCAGAAAAGAGGATCCGAGACTGTTGTTTCGTGTTCTTCCTTTTGAATTTCCGACTGTCGAAGTTTAGCTTTTTCAACCTTGATCCAGCCCCGTTCATTCTGAAGGTCAGTCTCCTTGCGGATGATGGATTCCTTTTCACGTTCACGCATTTGGTCTTCGGTATGCTGGAATTTTTCCTGCTGATCGAGCAAACCTTTGAGTAGGCTTTTTATCCAGTTCTTGTCTTGGTCCAACCGGTCTCCTGCGTTTTCTATTCCTTCCAGAAGTTCCTTTTGCTGCCTGAGGAGATCTTGATGATTGCTGAGCAGGACACCTAAATCCTGCTTGGTCTTAGTTTGTAGAAGTTCAGCCTCATCAGGTGCTTCCTGGTTTGTTTCCTGATTGAATTTTTCAAGTCGTGAGACTTCTTCCGACATAAGCTGAGCCTGGCTGCGTATTAACTCAGCAGCATCGATTAGCAGACCTTGGTTCTGTTCAAGTTGGGTTTGTCCGAGCTGGAGGCTTTCTTCACGAGCCATCAGTAAGGCCTGATCCTCTGCAAGCTTTTGACGGTTCGACTGTAGTTCCTCCTCTTTCTTTTTGAGATTAACCTGTTTGGAAGCAAGTGTTTTTTTCTGCTGCATCAACAGGCGCTGGTCACGTTTGATTTGTTTCTGATTCTCCTGCTGTAATTTGAGGGATTCCTGTATGAGGACTTTCTGCTGTTCAAGTACCAGTTCCAACTGGTCCATTTCAATCCCCTGGTTACGCTGATTCCGCTCCTGGTAAAATTCATGAATGACATCATTCATGCCAATCACATTCTTTTCCAGCAGATCCAATTGATTACACCAATCGCGTATTCTGCTGTTACCTTCTCCTTCCAAATCCAAGCTTCCGAGCAGGTACTGGTCTTCGGTGGCTGGAATCCAGGCAGTTTTTTTGATTTTTTCAAAAACGGGATGCTCCTCGAGTACCGGAGGATTTTCATAACCTGCATAATCCCGAAAAAGCTCTCCGAATTCCTGATACAGCATTTGGAGTTGGCTCGTGTATTCATCACGATGCTTTGCCAAAACCAGAATCCTTTCTCGGAATCCTTCTTCATGAGAGACCTCTCCAAAATCTTGAACCCCTGCCAATTTTAATTCGAGATTCCTTAGTTTCTCTTCAAGCCATGGTCTGGCATGAGTCACCGGAATCACTCGAACAGATGTTTTTTCAGAACCCATTTTCAGTTTGCAATCACGCTTGGTTTGTCTGATTTTTCGGTCACCGATGGGTTATCAATGGAATCATCCAGGATTTGATCATCCAGTTTAGGCTTTTGCGACAACTGTGCCTGACGGGTCAGTGGATGTTCTGAAAAATTTTCAGCCAGTTCCCTCCAGACGACATCCCGTTTGTTTTTCTCACCAAGCATCTCGAATGCCCTTCCAAGGGAAAACAATGCCAGAGGGTAATGCCGTCCTCTGTCAGGTTGCCCTATTACGGTCCCATAATAGGAGGCCGCCTGCTCCGCAAACCCTTGTTCCAGGTATGAATTTGCAAGAGCCATCAGCAAATTGCTTCTAAGTTGAGGCTGGGAATCATCTGTCAAAAAGGGTTTAAACCATTCTGCTGCAGAATCCGGATTTCCTGCCATCAGGGCCAGCATTCCGAGTTTCAGGTCATCTTTATGCGCTTCAAGGGCCTCAGCCCATTGACGTTCCATTTGTTCTTCCATGGCTACCAGCCTCGGCCATAGGTTCTGAAGTTCCTCTTGCATCCGATTCAGATCCTCATAGAGTGATTCGATGAGGTCAAGAGGTGGCTGTGTTTGTTCAATCCCGTCCTGTCTGGCATTTTGCTCTGCAATCAGGCTCTGCATCCTCCGGATCCGTGCATCTTGACGCTGGAGACTTTCACGAAGTTCATCCAATTCGCTTCCAGAAAGTTGGGAAAAAGACGAGGTTATAATCAGGAAAAGGGAAAAGACAAGGAACCAGCGGCTCGAAACCATGATCATTACTTACTCCAAACCGGATTGGTTTCGACAACGGATTTAGGAGTGGTGGTAAGCCGGATCATCCTTCCGCCATGAACGGAAGTCAGAAACAATTTCGAAAGACCGTTCCGTTTTGAAGAAAAAACAATCTGCTTCCCATTAGGAGACCAGTCCGGTTTTTCACTGTTGAAACGTCCGAAGGTCAGTTGAAGATGGCGGTTGGAGGAAAGGGTGTATTTGAAAATCTGAAAATATCCCTTCCGCTTTCCTTCATAGAGGATCTGGGTCCCATCGGGAGACCAACGCGGGGAACTGTTGTATTTTCCTCGGAATGTTATTCTCCGCGTTTTATTTTTTGTTGTGTCGTGGATATAAATCTGCGGTTGCTGAAACCTCACACTATCAGACACAAACACGATGGAAGAGGCATCTTTAGACCAGGATGGGGAGGTTTCCAGGCTTTTCCATGCCAGGATCCGTTCCAATTTCCGGTTTTTTAACTGGTAGCTATAGATGTCAGAATTTCCCTTGGTCATCAGAGTGATCAAGATCGAATCACCTCTGGGAGACCAGCTTCCGCCCTGGGGCTGGGTTCCATCCGGAAAAGAGAGGATGCTAGCACGAAGTCTCTTTGAAGGCTGGATAGCGATCTGAACATTGGAACGGGTAAAGGTCGTGTAGAGTAGATTCTGATTGTCGAAGGCCCAGCTGGCGTGGTTGTTGGAACCAAGATTGTAGGAAAAACGCTGCTGGTTGGTTCCGTCATAACTGGAAAGCATGATGTTTTTTCGCCCGTTTTTCTTTTGCGAGGTATAGGCAATCTGACTTTCGGCAATCCCTTTGAAGCCCAAAGAGTTTTTAATGAAAGTATTGGCCATTTGCAGCCCAAGCTGTCTCAGGTCGGTTTTTTTGTCCTCGCTCAAATTCCCTGAAGCCACTGGCGTTTCCTGTTCACGGCCATAAAGGGTGAATAGGAATTTCAATGGTTTTTCTTGCAAGATCTGCATTTCCATCCTAAATGCAGGGGAATCTATTGAATTTGGTGTTTTTTCAGCATGAGACTTCTCTTCAAAAATCTGGAAAAAAAGGGTTTGTTCCAGATTGCTTTGAAAGACTGACTGGACGTAAAGTCCGTTTAAATGATTGGCCGGGCTCATACTGATCACCACAGGTAGTGGTTTGAATTTAGGCCGGGTGATGTCGAAATAATCGATTGGGCCAGCATAGACAGCGCTTGGGCACCATCCACAAACAATGAGCAATAAGAGAATGATCAGACGGAGCATGTCCAATCCAAAAACATGATGAAGAAAAGTCCGACTGGGCGGGTCAGAACTGAAGATCGCGGGGGGTGAATTTAATTCCGAATTCGTAGAAATGCCCAAGATAGGAATATGGCAAGGATGGGAGAGATTGCAAGTTTTTCAAGAGTCGTGACACCGAATGATCTAGTTCTGCATCCCCTGAGGAGGTCTCAATCTTTGTCTTTTCGATTCGTCCTGCCTTATCGATTCGGATGCGTACCACCACCGTTAACTCGCTTTCCGCAAGATGGAGAGGTACTTCCCAATGCTGAGCAAAAAAATGATTCAAATCCTGAAGATAGGTCTGTGCATCCAGACTATCAAGACGCATGTTTTGTTCCTCCTCTTTCTTCGGAACGGATAATCGGACCATACGGATGCCCGACAACAGATTTCCCAGAGAATTGGAAACTGCTTGCCCTTCCATGGTCTCGTTCCATTCTGTTTTTTTTGGGAAGTTTTTCGTCTGTTGCAAAACCTCATCTAGACTGAAGACTGAAGCTGATTTTTCCTCCAGGACCGGGATCGTCTGTTGAATTGATGTTTCTGGATTCGTTTCCAAAAGAGTTTCCTCCATATCTTCCTGAATAACTTCTGCTGGGATTGGATTCTGGATAGGCTCAAGGGTGATGATTTCTTCTTCAGCGGGCGGTGTCTTGAGTTCAGAGAATGAGGCTGGCTCCTTTGTAAGCTTTTTTTCAGCAAAAGGTTTCTTCGTGACTGGTGGGATAATCACAGTCGGCAGTTCATCCAACTTCGAATCCTGCACGGTGATTTCAGATTTCACAGGAATACGCTCCGGTTTTTTTGATGCAGGAGCCATCGCAGGTGAAGAGGCTGATGCTTGGGTATTGTTTTTTTTCGGTAGCTGCATTTCTCTCAATTCGAACCATTCGATTTGAGTCGAGACCGGATCCCTTCGGTATTCACTGAACAAGATCAGCACCAAGATCCCGTGCATCAACACCGAAAAGATTACGACTGCAGGATAGCGCCATAAAGGAAGTTGGAGCAGCATGCCTCAGGAACCTCCTGTGCGTTGGAACCAAGAGAGGCGGGAAGAGAGGTTTTGGAAGAAATAATCAGGTTCCATGAAGATCAGTTTTGCTCTTCGCTCAGATTCCCGGATCAACACCTTATCTCCTGGAACCAGCGGTCCCCTACTTTGCCCGTCAGCGGCAAGGTGAATGTCCTTTTCCCGGGTGTTGGTCATGATTTCCAGTTCAACTCTTGAATCATGGGTGATCACCAGATGCCTTGCACGAAAATCATATTCATTCAGGCCACTCAGAATCATGCAACGTAATTCTGGCATTACGATCGGAGAACCAGCTGCTAGCAGATAACCCGTACTGCCTGTGGCCGTTCCCACAATGAAACCGTCCCCCCGGATTTTGCGAATGGGATGGTCGTTGATGGCCAAGGACATATTGACCAAACGGGTTGCTCCTTTGATCACCACCTCATTAACGGCATAGGCAATTCCTTGTGGATGGATGCATTCAAGAATCGAACGTTCGCTGATAACAAAACGTCCTTGCTGGATTCGCTCCAGGATCGTGTTCAGTTCCTCCGGATTGCCTGTGGTCAGAAAACCTACCGTTCCATAATTGACTGCAAGAACAGGGTAGTTTGGCAGATGGCTCAATCCAGCCAGTACTGTGCCATCACCGCCAACGGTGAGGATCAGATCAATGTCTTCTTGAACCTCTGGTGATGCTTTGAGAATCACAGGCTCCATCTGATGTTGTTCAAGGCTTCTTACAATGCCTTCCAATACATTTTCACTTAAATCAGGATTGTGGAAAATCCCTATCCTTCTAAAATTCTGCATGGATCAAGAATGCTGCAAATTTGCTGAATATGAGAAATTATTTTGATTGAACGAAATATTAGGTAAATGGTTACAAAATAATGTTTTTTTCGTGATTGAATAGTATGAATGAAAATCCCTAAATAATGAAATTATTCAATGCTGATGTTTGGTGAAGTCAAGAGTAAAGGCGAACCGATGAAGAGACTTCCAGATGTAGGAAAGTTTCAGGCAAACCCCGTTCTAAGCGTCTTGCAGTTAGGTCAAGAATATGAGATTGTTTCACACATAAATAATGAATGATCTGTATTGTTTGGAAGGCTCTATGTTATTTTCAAGTCGTGAAATAATTCTATCTTAAAGGCATTCAGGAGAATAAACACAAGTGAACTCAATGATGCGTAATATCGGTATCTGGCTGGTAATTGGTTTAGCCATGATGGTGCTTTTTAACATGCTAGGACCACGTGGTTCAGGCAGCAGGGAAGTGCCTTTTTCTGATTTTATTTCAAAAGTCGAATCAGGTTCAGTTCTGGAAGTGGTTTTGCGAGGACGTCAAGTAGAAGGTCTGACCGATGCCAACGAACGTTTTCAAACCCAAATTCCGAATTATCCTGCGCTTTTTGAAATTTTAGAACGGAATCAGGTGAGGACACGTGTTGAGCCCACGGATCAAGGAAACATTTTTCTGGCGATACTCAACAGTTGGCTGCCAATGCTTTTGATCATCGGTATCTGGTTATTCTTCATGAGGCAGATTCAGGGTGGCGGAAACAAGGCGATGAGCTTTGGAAAAATCCGGACACAAATGAAAAATAAAGAACAGAATCCTGTTCGGTTCACCGATGTTCAGGGGATCGATGAAGCCAAAGAAGAACTTACTGAAATCGTGGAATTTTTGTCAGCTCCAGAAAAATTTGAAAAATTAGGAGGTGAGATACCTCGTGGAGTCCTGCTAATGGGTGATCCGGGAACAGGAAAAACCATGCTGGCAAAAGCCATTGCTGGTGAAGCAGAAGTTCCGTTTTTCAGCATCAGCGGATCCGATTTTGTGGAAATGTTTGTTGGTGTTGGAGCGAGCCGTGTTCGTGATCTTTTTGAACAGGGCAAGAAAAATTCTCCTTGTATTATCTTCATTGATGAAATCGATGCGGTTGGCCGTAGCCGTGGTGCCGGGCTAGGTGGCGGAAACGATGAACGAGAACAAACTCTCAATCAACTGCTTGTCGAGATGGATGGGTTTAGTCCCAACGAAGGTGTGATTGTGGTCGCAGCAACCAACCGTCCGGATGTTCTAGATCCAGCCTTGCTGCGTCCGGGACGCTTTGACCGGCATGTGGTAGTTCCGACGCCGGATATCAACGGGCGGGAAAAAATCCTTGGATCCCATGCAGAAAATGTGGAACTTTCCAAAGATGTGGATCTTCGAAAAATTGCCCGCGGAACCCCTGGTTTCACTGGGGCTGATCTAGCGAATTTGGTCAATGAAGCTGCACTCTGGGCAGCACGAAATAACAAGAAGGAAGTAGAATCCCAGGATTTTGAGTATGCCAAAGATAAAGTCATGATGGGGACTGAAAGAAGAACCCTGTTGATCACTGATGAGGAAAAGAAAACCACTGCTTACCATGAAGCAGGACACGCTTTGGTTGCAGCCAGTATTGAAGAGGTGGATCCTGTGCATAAAGTCTCCATCATACCACGTGGTCGTGCACTCGGAGTGACCCAGCTTCTTCCCGAAGAAGATCGACATAGCTACAATGAAAAAACTCTGCTCGGGCAAATTGCAATGATCATGGGCGGGCGAGCTGCAGAAGACCTCATTTTCAGTCGCTTCACCACCGGCGCCAGTGATGACTTGAAAAAAGCCACCGATATCGCACGCAAAATGGTTTGCCAGTGGGGGATGTCAACAGAGATGGGACCAGTTTCCTACACAGAAAATCCAGGACAAGTATTCCTTGGTCGAGATCTTCAACGTCACAAGGGTTTCAGTAACGAGTCAACAAAGATGATTGACAAGGAAGTTCGGCGTGTTCTTGGGGAGTCCTATCAAAGGGCCAAACAGATTCTTACTGACAATAGAGATGCATTGGAAAACGTTACAACTAAGCTTCTAGAGCAGGAAACCATCGATGGAGAACTCGTCCTCCAGTGTCTCAACAAAACAGTATCTGAACCCGTCAAATAAACTGTCAGACATAACGTCTGTCAGGACTTAATTTTTTCAAAGATGATTATCAGTTTGGCAATTGAAACATTTTCAAGCCACGCGACAGAATGTGGCAATAACACAGATACCGCATTTTCTAAATGTCTGTCAGGGCTCACCTCAGCTTAAACTGAAGCTTAGGGTTTCCCACACTAAAATTTCAGATCTACATGCATCCTCCTTTTTTTCGGAGAGCCCGTGGAACTGAATCTTCCCTTCCTAGAAGACCTTCACATCCGTTGGCAGGATCTTCTTGATATATTTCTGCTGACACTGATTTTTTACCGTCTTTTGATTCTGATCAAAGGCACGAGAACCATTCCGATGCTTATGGGGTTCTCGTTGCTGCTTGCCCTATATGTGGTTGCATTGTTGTTGGACCTTAATGCAACCCAGCTTCTGCTGGACAATCTGGGCAGTTCACTGGTGCTCGTGATGGTAGTACTTTTCCAAGCAGATATTCGAAATGCCCTAGCCCAGTTTGGACTGATCACCCTATTCCGTGATACCGGATTACAGCGAAAAAATGTAGTCGACAGCATCCTCCAGTCCTGCATCATCATGGCCCGTCAACGTGTGGGTGCCCTGATCGTATTCGAACAGGATGTCGGATTAAGAAACTACAGTGAAAGAGGTGTGCAGATTAATGCGACCGTGAGTGAAGAACTGGTGCAAAGCATCTTTCACCCGACCTCTCCGCTTCATGACGGCGCAGTGATTCTCAACCGTAAAGGAGAACTAGTAGCGGCTAGGTGCATTCTTCCAGTCTCAATGAATAGCCGTCTGGACCAGGATCTTGGGACCCGTCATCGTGCTGCAATAGGGCTTACCGAAGAAACGGATGCAGTGGTGCTTGTCGTATCCGAAGAACGCAAGGAAATCAGTCTCAGTTACAAGGGAAAGTTGCTTCGGGGAGCCAATGAGAACGTTCGGGAAGCCCTGCTCAAAGTGCTGGAAGGAAAAGTTCCGGAAACATTAAAGAAAAAACCAGAAAGTGAAGAAGAACCGGTTGGTAAAGATGCAGAACCGTTGGATTCTGATAAAGAGGTTATCGAACCAAAGCCCCAAGGACATGTGACATGAACAGTTTTTTCAGGGAGAACTCCGCGTTCAAGGCCCTTGCTGTTTTCCTGGCACTGTTTGTTTGGTACCTCTCGAAGGAATCCGGGGAACCGATCCAGATGAGTTTTTTCACTCCAGTGGTTTTCAAAAATGTCCCCGATACCTATCAGGTAGAATCGGATCCCACACAGATCAATATCGTTGCTCTCACTCGAAATCGGGAATCCTTCAATCCCCTCGAAATCCAGGCGGTTCTTGATCTAAGCAATTCAAAGCCTGGCCAGACTCCCTATCAAATCTCTGAGCGGGATATCCTTTCTCCCCTTGAGGTGAAGATTGCTCGCATCCAACCCACCCAGGTGGAGTTGAGCATTGAAGAACTGATTGAAGCTGAACTTCCAATCGAACCCCGATTCCAGGGGAAACCCAAAAAAGGTTTTTTGCTTGATTCGATTGCGATCAATCCTTCGACTATCCGGGTTCAGGGGCCTAAATCCATTGTCGAATCAATCAAACGGGTGATGACCAGTCAAATCGATCTCAATGGACTGGATAATAGTCTGGATCTGATCGTGCAGCTCGATCTCCCGCAGAACAATCTCCTGATCCGCGATCAGGATATTGACTATTACACTGCAGAAATCCGCATCAAGAGCCTGCCGATCAAGAAACGGTTTGACAACGTTCCTGTTTACCTCCGAAATACAGTTTTTGTAAGCGTTATCAATCCCTCGGTATTCAATGTTTTTGTGGAAGGTCCGGCTGAGGTTCTTAACAGTCTTCAGCCTGCTGAAATATACGGGATCATCGACCTCTCCAAAACTGAACCTGGAAGTTATCAAGTCAAACCCAAACCGGTCACCCCAGAAGAAATCACAGTACTCCAGCAGTGGCCTACCGTTTCCCTTTGGGTGAAACCGGACCGGCTTGAAAGCGAACAGGAAGCTGGGCTTGATATCTTTCGTTAGTCATCTTTGAAGGATCTTATGATAGCTTTGCATATCAATATTGATCATGTCGCCACACTCCGCCAAGCCCGGCGAGGAGTAGAACCAGAACCGGTCATTGCTGCCGGTATTGCTGAGATGTCTGGTGCAGACGGCATCACCATCCATCTGAGAGAAGATCGGAGACACATCCAGGACAGGGATGTGAAACTGATCAACGAAGTGGTTCAGACACGGCTCAATCTAGAAATGGCTGCAACCGATGAAATGTTTGGGATAGCACTTGAAATCAAACCCGATATTGTCACCCTAGTTCCGGAAAAGAGGGAGGAAATCACCACTGAAGGTGGTTTGGATGTCATTTCAAATCGCGCCTCTCTTCTGTCTGCCGAAAAGCTCAAAGCGGCAGGAATCCGTGTCAGTCTGTTCATAGATCCAGATCCTAAACAGATCGAAGCTTCCGCTGATTGTGGAGCAGATGATATTGAACTTCATACAGGGAGTTATGCAAACGCTTTCAACCGACATAGCCATGATCCAGATTCTCTTGATGTTGACTCCGAATATGAACGTTTGCATCAAGGGGCTGAATTGGCTTACCGCTGTGGGCTCAACGTCAATGCAGGCCATGGCTTGAATTATCACAACACCAGGCGGATCTGTCACTTACCACATCTACGTGAATTGAATATCGGCCACAGTATCATCAGCCGAGGGGTTTTCAGTGGACTGCAGAATGCAGTGCGTGAAATGCGTGAGTTGATCGATAGTGAAGTGACATCTGCCAGTTAAGGTTTTTAAAATGCCCAAGGAAATAATCATCAATCATACCCATCACGAAACTCGGGTTGCCATGATGGAAGATGGTGTTCTTACTGAACTCCAATACGAACGAGAGCGTGAACAAAGGATCGTAGGAAACATCTATAAAGGTCGGGTTGTCAAAGTCTTGCCTGGAATGGAATCGGCCTTCATTGATATTGGAGCAGAGAGAGCCGCCTTCTTGCACATCGATGACGTGGTGTTGGATGAGGATTTGAATGGTAATGGGAAACGCAATTCTCGCAAGGAAAAACAACCGATCGAAAAGCTTCTGAAGGAAGGGAATTCGATCCTGGTCCAGGTTTCAAAAGGCCCGATTGGAACCAAAGGTGCGCGTATCACCAGTCATGTCTCAATGCCTGGTAGAAATCTGGTTTACATGCCTAGTTCCAAAACCCTTGGTGTTTCGAGACAAATTGCAGATGAACGTGAACGTGATCGATTGAAGAACATCGTCAACCGTCTCAAACCTGATGATGCGGGTTTTATCATTCGCACCGTTGCGGAAAATCGTTCGGAAGAGGATCTGCATTCGGATATCAACTACCTGATTTCCCTCTGGGAAGACATCCGGGAAAAATACAAGAATCAGGAAGCTCCCTCACTGCTTCACAGTGACCTGAATGTCATTTTCAGAACCCTGAGGGACCTTTTTTCCAGTGATGTCAAGAAACTGGTGGTCGATCATAGGGATGAATACAAGGAAATTAAAAATTTTGTACGATCCTTCCTACCGCGTTACGCTTCGATGGTGGAACATTATTCACGAAGAGATCCAATCTTTGATCATTACAACATAGAGATGGAAATCGACCGTGCCCTTTCTCCTAAAGTATGGCTACGTTCCGGAGGTTCGTTGGTCATCAATCAGACTGAGGCATTGACGGCGATTGATGTCAATACGGGACGTTTCGTGGGAAAGGAAAGTCACGAAAAAACCATTCTTCGCACCAACCTTGAAGCAGCAGAAGAGGTTGTCTATCAATTGCAGTTACGTAATATCGGTGGAATCATCATCATCGATTTTATTGATATGGAAGTTCAACAGCATCGGCAAATGGTTTATCAGGCTCTGAAAGATCACCTCCGCAATGACAAGGCTCGAAGCAAGATTCTTCAGATCAGCGAAATGGGGCTGGTTGAAATGACCCGTAAACGAGACCGTGAAAACCTGAGCCGTTACCTTTGCGATCCCTGCCCTTACTGCGAAGGAACAGGTCAAATAAAATCAAGTGCAACGGTAAGTTATGAAATTTTTAGAGAGATCCAGCGCTGCTACCGGAAAGAACAGAAGGGTTCCATGACGGTCTATGTACATGAAGATGTACACCAGTATTTGATGAACAATGAAAACGAATCGATCACCAAGTTAGAAGAGGTATCGGGTATGCCCCTGGTCTTCAGGTCCAGCCCGGATCTTCATCATGAACAGTTTGAAATGTATGAATATTGAAGATCTGTCGGAAGAGGCAGAGCTTAATTTCCGTAAACATCTTAAGGAGAATTGCTATCCTGGACGTGGAATCGTACTGGGTTGTGATTCTGGAGGAAATCCAGTACTGATTTACTGGATCATGGGTCGTAGTGTAAACAGCCGGAACAGAATTTTCACCCTCACTGAAGAAGGAGTTTTACGAACTGAAGCAGCTGACAGTTCTTTGCTCGAAGATCCTTCATTGATCATTTATAACGCGGTGCTAAGATTTAATCAGGGATATCTGGTTACAAATGGGGATCATACCGATCGTATCGCTGCAATCATGAAAAAGGGTGGAAGTTTTCATGAGGCATTGCTCGAGGAAAAGCACGAGCCGGATCCTCCAAACTTCACTCCACGTATTGCTGGCTTGATATCCCAGGATACTTCAGGAATCAAAATGGTATTGGGATTGGTCTGCCGAAGTCATTTTACATCTGAACGTTCAGAAGTGCATGTCCACCATCTACCACTTATGAAACCAGGTTTTGGTTTTGGCATCACGACTTACCAGCATGACGGAAATCCTCTTCCACATTTTCAAGGTAATCCACTCATTTTACCTATACAGGGTCGTAACGAAGAAGTAACGGATCGCTATTGGAATGCACTCGATTCAGAAAACCGGGTTTCCCTTGCAATCCTTAGGGCTGGTACAATCCCTGCTGCACCGGAATGGGAAATCCGTAATGCCCGAAATCAGCCTAATGAACCCGGGTAGCATGTATCATTTTTGAGGATTTTTTTCTAAACCGAAACCAAGCATTTACCCTTCTAATTTAATAATTCTTTGCTAAATCTGATTACGTGAAGACTTTACACCTTTACTGATTAATGATAATGCTTAATGATTCTGTAAAAATTATATAATACTGCATCCAATCAACACTCCATTTGAATCGGGAGAATCACTAAAACCAGCTCAACCCTTTCGGGAAACCATGTCCGCTGAACGAAGACAATATTTAAGAGTCCTTTTTGAAGCAACCATCGATGTAAGGACTGATGATTGGAGAGATCCTGCTGCCACAGGTCTGGATGTTTCTCTGAACGGCTGCCGTTTTCATTGTGAACATTCGATGTCTGATGGAGAATCGGTGATCATCCGCTTCGATGATAATCTTGAACTAGAAGGTAAGGTGCGTTGGTGCTGGCCGATCGAATGGTACTATCAGGCTGCGGTTCAATTCACCGAAATTACAGACGAGGAACAAAAACGCCTTCACAAATACATTGTGGAAGTAACTGGTGAGGACTATCAGGATGATTCTGGAGACGAAGATAAAACTGCACGTTCTGGAAAACCGGATCCTGTTCCTTCATCGATTGAAGAAGAAGAGTTCGAAGAACTGGAGGAAATCACAGCCTCTATCGAAGATGAGGAGCTGGAAGAACTGAGTCCCCTTGATGAAGACGAACTTAGTTTGATTACAGACGCTCCTGATGAACAAACAGCATCGTCCCCTGGAGGAACTCCCCTGCCGCTTCCGGATTTTAAGGAAGGGGATTTAACTCCAATGCAGTTTCAGAGCAAACAACTGATCATTCTTGGAGGAAGAAAAGAACAGTCCGACCTCCTGAAGCAGTATCTCGAGGAACGGCTGGGTATCGTGGTGGAGTATGTCACCAAAAAGCAAAATCTGTGGCGTCTGATGAAGCTTGATACCATCGACATGCTCTTGATGGAATGGGACCTTGCTGATGAAAACAATCCTCTGGAAACTTTGGAACAGACCCTAGACCAATTCCCAGAAACGAAAATCATGGCCCTTTCAGGTCCTTTAGCCTTGGAACATCGGCTTCAGGCTATCAATTCCGGAGCGGACTCCTTCATCACCCGCCCCGTGCACCTTTCCGCCATTGCTCAAAGCATACTCCTCAGTCTCTCCAATATGGGTGGAGAAGAAGGTCAGATTTCAGGAGTTGCTTCGGTTGCGATGACTGGCATGGGCGCATCGGATGAACTGGAACCTATCAGTGAGGAGGATCTCAATACCCCTGTCGATCTGCTCGATGATGATCTCAATCTTTCCGAGGAACTCGACCTGATCGACGAGGAATTCTGAGGAATCCAACCAGAACTGTGCTGGATTTCTGACCTTTCTTTGACTCCTTTTTTCCCAAGCATTGTTTCAGAACATACTGCAACAACATGCTAAGGACCTTGGATTAAGGGTCCATCAAAGTATTCCTAAAGAAAAACTTCAGAGGCGCCGTTGCTGTTCCGGGTCCAAGTCATGGCATTCGGATTCAGCAAAAAATTCTAAGGTAATTGACCCACAGGGTTGGAATAAATGATTCAATGAATCCTGAAATCGAAAAATTTGCTGATGGAGTGGTGACGATTGACGCCGGGTATATTCGCAAAGGTTTTGCGGCCAGTCATCTGGTGATTGAGAAAGGACATGGAATATTTGTGGAAACCGGAACCAGTCATTCGGTGAATGATATGTTGCTAGTCTTGGAAAACGAGGAGATTCCCCGTGGGAATATAGATTATGTGATGGTGACCCACGTCCATCTCGACCATGCTGGTGGAGCAGGAGCCCTGATTCGGGAACTTCCCAACGCGATGCTGGTGGTACATCCCAAAGGGGCCCGCCATATGACTAATCCGACGCGCTTGATTGAAGGCACTACCGCGGTCTACGGGGAAGAAAAAATGCAGAGCCTTTATGGGGAGATCGTTCCAGTGCCGCATGAACGAGTGCTGATTGCCGAAGATGGGATGCGATTGGATTTCCAAGGCAGGCCTTTTTATTTTTTTGACGGCCCAGGACATGCCCGTCATCATTACTGCGTATTTGATGAAAATTATGGGAATTTTTTTTCAGGAGATAATTTCGGCATATCCTATCGGGAACTAGATAATCACAAAGGGCCCTTCATTTTTCCTTCTACTACTCCTGTACAATTCGAGCCGCATCTTATGTACAAGACCTTGGATCGGATCATGGAGCAAGAGCCGAAAAACGCCTACCTTACCCATTATGGATGTGTCACAGAACTATCAGGTCTTGCGGATGACTTGCGGCGAAGGCTGGATCTCTTTGTGGATCTTGGAGAATCTTTACGATACAGGGAGGAATCCCGATTGAAAGAACTGCAAGATGGGATTCGGAGTATCCTTCTCACAGAACTGAACAGACATGAATGCCATCTAAACCTAGAGGAGATCGATGCTTTGCTTCAGTATGATTATGATCTTAATGCCCAGGGTATTGAAACCTGGCTCATTCGTTCTTCCAAAACATCCTGAACCTAAAACAATCCAGCAGAACCTAAGACTATGAAACAAAACATCAAAGGCATGCTCACCCTTCAGGAATTAGAAGAGTTGATCAAGCGAGAGGAAATCGATACGGTGCTGATGGTTTTCACAGACCTATACGGACGTTTTATGGGAAAACGCTACGATGCGGAGTTTTTCCTTGAAGAAGGGGCAGGACATGGAACCCACGCCTGCGATTATTTGATCACTGTAGACATGGAAATGGAACCGGTCGAGGGATATGAATTTGCCAATTGGGAACGTGGATATGGGGATTTTCATCTCGTTCCTGATTTTTCAACCTTGCGTCGAGCAAGCTGGTTGGACCGCACTGCGATGGTGATCTGTGACGTACTTCATGAAAACAGTGGAGAGATGATTGCACCAGCACCACGGTCGATGCTGGTTCGTCAAATCGTGGAAGCAAAAAAGCTCGGTTTCACGGCCAAGGCTGGATCTGAACTTGAGTATTTCATTTTCCAGAATTCCTATCAGGAAGCTTCGGAAACCAAGTTCCAACAACTCCGTCCAGCAGGCTGGTACATTGAAGACTATCATGCGTTTCAGGGTGCTCGGGAAGAAAACTTCAATGGTACTGTTCGCAGGCATCTGAGACAATCCGGCATCCCCGTCGAAAATTCAAAAGGAGAATGGGGGTTGGGGCAGCATGAACTGAATGTTCGTTATGCGGAAGTACTGACCATGGCAGACCGGCATGCTGTTTATAAACAGTGTCTCAAAGAAGTCGCTGATCAACTGGGTATGAGCGTCACTTTCATGTCCAAATACAAACAGGATCAGGCCGGTTCCAGTTGTCATATCCACCTCAGTTTATGGAATGGGGAGGAGAATGCCTTTCCCGGCAGCCTCAGTGAAGGCCCTATTGCCTGTTCCGAAGTGTTCCGCTGGTTCCTGGGAGGTTGGATCCGATACATGCCGGAATTGATGGTATTCTACGCTTCGAACATCAATTCTTACAAACGCTACCAGTTCCAGTCCTGGGCGCCTACCCGTCTTGCCTGGTGCCATGACAATCGCACTGCAGGATTTCGAGTTGTAGGCCGTGGACCCAGTCTGCGCATCGAATGTCGAATACCTGGTGCGGACTGCAACCCCTATCTGGCTTATGCCGCAGCGATGGCCTCTGGGCTGGAAGGAGTCCGTAACAAAATCGAACCACCTGCGATGTTCGAAGGCGATGTCTACACTGCTAAAGACCTTCCAGCTATTCCTGCCTCCCTGGACCATGCTCTGCAACATTTCAGGAACAGTGAATTTGCAAAGAAGACCTTTGGAGAAGACGTTCACCGTCACTATGTACGTTTCTTTGAAGTGGAAATCGAATCATTCCAGGCAGCTGTAACCGACTGGGAACTTCGCCGTTATTTTGAAAGAATTTGAAGCATCATGATGAAACCGCTGATTGGGTTGACCACCTATGGCAGGGATGAAAAAAACGCATTTTCACTCCCAGCACAGTACCTTGAAAGCGTGAGAAGGGCGGGTGGAGTCCCCTTCCTCATCGCTCCGGATGAAACCGAATTCGATGAGATCCTGCCTCGCCTTTCGGGACTTGTTCTTACCGGAGGAGGTGATATGAATCCGGAGCTTTACCAGGGAGAATCCCATGAAACGATCTATATGATCGATGATGAGCGAGATCAGGGAGAAACCGAGATCTTCAATCGATTTCATGAAACTGGGCTTCCGATTCTGGGCATTTGCCGAGGAATGCAGATCATCAATGTGGCTTGGGGAGGGAGTTTGATCGCCCATCTTCCGGATCATTTTGGAGAATCGATCCTTCACCGTGCTCCTCCCCGTGTTCCAACCCCGCATCAGGTGAAACTGGATCCGGATTCAAGACTTTCTCAAATGATGGAAGTGTCTGAAGCAGAAATATCCTCGTGGCATCATCAGGCACTGGACTGTGTGGCAGAGGGATTGAAGGTGGTCGCCCATTCCCCGGATGGTGTCATCGAAGCGGTGGAATGCCATCAGCATCCCTGGCTTTATGCGATCCAATGGCATCCAGAACTGACCTCAGCCAATGATCCAGCACAGCAACGTTTGTTCGATCATTTGGTGAGGGCTTCTCAAACCGCGACGAACTCAGAGCAAAAAGCCGCTTAAATTTAAAATCAAATAAGGAGATACCTGTGAATAGACTTGAAGGAAAATCTGCCCTGATTACTGGAGGGGCAAGTGGCATCGGAATGGAAACAGCAAAACTTTTTGCCTCAGAAGGAGCAAAGGTGCTGGTGGTCGACGTCAACGACAACGAAGGTGAGAAAACCGCTGCATCGATTCGTGATGCAGGAGGGGAAGCGCTTTATCAGCATGCTGATGTTTCCAGTGATGCAGACAGTAAAGCCATGATCCAAAAGGCAGAAAGAGAATTTGGAGCGCTAAACATCCTCTTCAATAATGCCGGAATCATGGACAGCCGTGATGACAATGCAATGGTCACCGAAGAAGAAGTCTGGGACCTGACGATGTCCATCAACCTCAAAGGTGTTTTTCTAGGATGCAAATTCGGAATTCCTGCTTTGCAACGCGCTGGAGGCGGTTCGATCATCAACACGGCATCTTTTGTCGGTCTGATGGGAGCGGCTACTCCTCAAATTGCTTACACCGCTAGTAAAGGAGGAGTTATTGCTATGACTCGTGAATTGGCAGTGATTCATGCCCGGGAAAACATCCGGGTCAATGCACTTTGTCCAGGCCCTCTGAGGACCGAGCTTCTAATGAAATTTCTTGATACAGAAGAAAAAAAGCAACGGCGTTTGGTTCATATTCCCGCTGGTCGTTTTGGAGAAGCCCGTGAAATGGCTCAGGCAGCTTTATTCCTAGCAAGTGAAGAGTCCTCTTATGTCACAGGAACCGAGTTTGTGGTAGACGGAGGTATCACTTCGGCCTACGTCACCCCTGAGTAAAGAAAGTTCGTCGGCTTTTCTGACAAACGTTTCATGTCCGAACCCCTCAAAACGGAAATCGAATCATTCCTGGAAAATCATTCGGATTTGAAGGCATTCGACCTTCAAATTCCAGACATGAATGGGGTCTTCCGCGGAAAACGTGTTAACCTGGAAAAACTGATCAAGGTCTCCGGGGATGGGTTATTCCTTCCGGCTTCGATTTTTGGTATGGACGTGGTTGGAGAAACCATGGAAGAAACCGGATTGGGCATCTCCAGTGGGGATTCAGACCGTTACTGCCGGATCATCCCTGGCACCATGATGCCAGTTCCTTGGCAGTCCGGATTGGGGCAGGTGATGATCTCCATGGAGGAAAAGGACGGTTCACCTTTTTTCGGCAATCCCCGCGAAGTCCTGAACCTTCTTCTGCAAAAAGCAAAACCCCATGGTTTTCAATGGAAAGCCGCTTTTGAACTGGAATTTTTCGTGATTGAATCCGGCAGGACTGCCGGTGAAAAACCAAAACTGCCCGCATTCCTTTCGGGTGAAACCTCTGAGGGGCAGCTTTATTCGATCAGCAGCCTGGAACTTTGCAGGAACTGGTTGGAGGAGATCTCAGGACACTGCAAAGCAATGGAAATCCCTGCAGACACTTCTGTTGCGGAACTGGCTCCCGGGCAGTTTGAGATCAACCTGAATCATGTTCCTGACCCCATGTTGGCCTGCGAACATGCCTTGCTTTTAAAACAGGTGATCAAAGGTACTTTAAGAAAATATGGAATGAATGCCACCTTCATGGCTAAACCCTTTCCCTCCCATCCTGGCAGCGGCATGCATCTCCATCTAAGCCTCTACGATAAACAGGGAAAGAACCTGCTGGCAGGTGAGGATTCCGCAAAAATGTCTCAGGCTCTGGCAGGGGTATTGGATTTCATGCCCGAAAGCATGATCTTCTGTGCACCGCACGCCAATTCCTATCATCGTTTCCAGGAGAATTCCTATGCCCCGCTGAATGCTAATTGGGGAAAGGACAACCGAACTACTGCACTCAGGATTCCCTCTGGAAATACAGAATCCACAAGGATCGAATACCGTTTGGCTGGAGCTGATGCCAATCCCTATCTGGTGATGGCGATACTCATTGCAGGAGTGTTGCACGGGTTTGAGGAGAAACCGGATCTTCCTCCTGAAACGATTGGAAATGGATACCAGGATCCATCCAACTCCCTGCCCCAAAGTTGGGAATCAGCTCTGGATTGTTTCCAGAGAGGGCAAAAGCTTTCATCTTGGCTGGGTGAGGATTTCAGCAGACTCTACAGTCAATTGAAATTGGGAGAACAGAAGCATTTCCGAAGCGTGTTTACTCCTCATGAATATGACTGGTACCTCCATTCTGTCTGATGAGCATCTGGATTGATGGCTGATAGTCTCCCCCATCCGAAATCCTATTATTTCGCCTCCGCGAATCATCAAACTGATTATCCTGTTTTGCAGGGTGAAGAAAAATGTGATGTCTGTGTCATTGGCGGTGGAGTCACAGGCATTTCTTCAGCACTGCATCTGACGGAACGGGGTTACCATGTGATCCTGCTGGAAGAAAATCGAATCGGTTGGGGGGCCTCGGGAAGAAATGGAGGTCAAAGCATTTTCGGCTACAGTTGTGAAATGTCGAAAATCCGTAGCCTTGTCGGAAACGATGATGCAAAAAAACTTTGGGATCTTTCTTTGGAAGCCCTTCAGCTCACAAAAACGTTGATCCGTGAGAACGACATTCAATGCGACTGGGCCGATGGTCAGATGCATGCGGCGATCAAACCCAGACAGCACCGAGAACTGGAACTCTGGCGGGCAGAACTTTCGGCAGATTATCAATACGAAAACCTTGAGATATGGACGGGTAGCAAACTCAAATCTAAAATCGACACGGAACGTTACCTAGCCGGTCTCTTTGATCCCAACAGCGGTCACCTTCATCCGCTTAATTACACCCTGGGTCTTGCTGATGCAGCCATCAAAAGGGGAGTCCGGATCTTTGAAAAATCTGCAGTCCTGGAAGTCAATGAAGGTAAAATAATCAAAGCCATCACTTCCTCGGGAGAGGTGTCCTGCCGTTATCTGGTTCTGGCCGGGAATGCCTATCTTAGTGGATTCGCAGGTAGGATTAGCAATAAATTGATGCCGGTTGGGACCTACATTGGAGCTTCAGAGCCATTGGGAGAGGAGAGAGCGCGTTCCCTGATACAAAACAATATGGCTGTAGCGGATATTAATTTCGTACTGGATTACTATCGCCTTTCTGCCGATCATAGAATGTTGTTTGGGGGGCGTGTCAGCTATTCAACTGTCCCTCCCCTTCATCTTGCCAAATCCATGAAAGCCAGAATGCTTAAAGTTTTTCCACAGCTTTCAGATGTCTCCATAGAATATGCCTGGGGAGGCTTTGTTGGAATTACCATGAACCGTGCTCCGCATTTTGGAAGAATCGGGAAAAACCTTTTCTTTGCTCATGGATTTTCAGGACATGGAGTAGCCCTCACAGGACTAGCAGGAAAACTGATGGCAGATGCTATCTCGGGAACAGCGGAACAATTTGATGTTTTTTCACGTATTCCCCATCATTCCTTCCCCGGAGGGGCTTTTTTGCGTATGCCTGCCCTTGTGCTGGCCATGGCCTATTACCGCCTCCGTGACCTTTTGCCTTGAATTGAGAACATTGTCCTAAATCCCCCAGGATGATCCTTATTCTGCAAAATCCTTAAAAAGAGGATAATCCAAACGGGAATCAGGCATCTTCACAGATTGGCTCAGGATCTTGGGGGTCGGGTTCAATCATTCTGCAGAGGACCACTTCATCCGTAGAGTCAGATGCCTGACGAATAAATTCATAATTCTCGAAAATATGAAGCATCGCCCGATTGTCGCGTCTTACATAGGCCAGCATTTTCCCTACCCCACGTTTCTGTGCGATCTGCATCATCTGACAAAGAAGAACCGTGGCCATGCCCGTTCCTCGTTTTGATTCCCGGACGACAAAGGCAACTTCAGCCAGGTTCTCCTGTTCGAGATAAAAATATCGACCCACCGCATGAATTTCCTGCTTTGGTCCCTGACGTTCTGTCAGGCAAAGTGCTAAATCCCTTGTTTGATCCACATTTACCAGGGAGTGGGCTTTTTCCCGAGACATCTGCTTGGGCTGATGGCGATATCGAAGCATTAACGTTTCAGCATTATGTGAATAGAAGAACTCCTGCAGACGTCGTTCATCTGAAGAATGAAGTGGCCTCATGAAGTAGGTCTGCCCGTCGGAAAGACGGATTTTTCTGATTTCTACCGAACCCAGTTCTGGAACGAGGGTAGGTTCCTTTTTCGTGTACTGTGGAACCCAGTACTGCTCACGCACTCGGGATAGTAGTTGTTCACGGAAGTCTGGATGGGCGATCTGGATCAGTTCCAAAGCCCTTTCACGGATACTTTGACCACGAAGTGTGGCGATTCCATATTCGGTGACGACGTAATGAACATCCCCTCTTGAGGTAACAACCCCAGAACCTTCGGTGATAAAGGGAACAATCCTGGAAACACTCCCTTTTTTTGCCGTAGAGGGAAGGGCAATGATCGGGCAACCGCCACGGCTCATGGAAGCCCCCCGAATGAAATCGACCTGACCACCTATTCCACTGAAGAAACGGTAACCTACCGAGTCTGCCACCACTTGTCCTGTGAGGTCCACCTCGATAGCGCTGTTGATCGAAACCATCTTCTCATTCTGGGCAATGACCGATGGATTGTTCACATATTCACTCGGGTGAAAATCTACATGGGGATGCTTGTGAACGAAATCATAAAGGGTTTTGGTGCCGATACAAAAAGAAGTGACTGCCTTGTGTCGGTGAATGCTTTTGCGGGAATTGTTGATGATTCCCTTCTGCATCAGTTCGATCACGCCGTCACTGAACATTTCAGTGTGGATACCCAGATCACGATGGTGGTGCAGACTGTTTAGCACCGCGTCCGGGATCTTGCCGATCCCCATCTGCAGGGTGGCTCCGTCTTCGATGAGGAGTGCAACATATTCACCGATTTTTTTTGTCACGGGATCAAGTTTAGCCGGAGGGAGTTCAGGCAGGGGCTGACTGGCCTCGTAGTAGGCATCGATTTCGTTAATATGGATGAAACTGTCGCCCATGGTAAAAGGCATATGGTCATTGATCTGAGCAATTACAAAACGAGCACTTGAGGCTGCAGCGTGAACTACATCTACTGAAACCCCCAAGGAACAATAACCATGAGGGTCCGGAGGGCTGACCGTGATCAATGCGACATCGATTGGCAGAGTCTTGTCTCGGAAAAGGGAGGGGATTTCGGATAAGAAACAAGGCGTGTAATCAGCATATCCTTCATGAACGGCTTCTCTTGTTCCTGATCCTAGAAACAGCGCATTGAGTGTAAAAGTTTCCTGAAACTTCTTTTGCGCCCATCGGTTTTCTCCCAAAGTGAGGATGTGGACGACTTCAATGTCGTTCAGTGCTGTTGCCTGCTCATCAATCAACTGATCTACCAGTGCATTCGGTACTGCCGCATTGGAACCGATGAAGATCCGGTCACCGGATTTCAGATAGCGCTTCCAGTCAATTCCATTCTTACTGCCCCTAGTGTTTTCCATAAATCAATTTTGATGGAATTTTGAAAATTTTTTCATTTTATGGATCCTAGCCTTTGAATGATCCAGAGAACGCCACATCTTACTTTTTCAATATTAAATTCCCTATTCGTAGAAGCACGGAACCGATTTTTTCTTCATGTCTATGAATGTTTACCTATGGATCGATTTTAATCCGTTTCAGCCCATTCGTGATGCCAGAAATGAAAGGCGTGTACTCAACTTCCAAATCTCCACTTTGAGAACCCTCAAGTATAGCTATTCTAATTTTGTTGTAATTAGTTATTTATTGTAAGATTATGTTATTTTTTAGCTTAAATGAAAGATGCTCCTAAACACTCGGGAAGTTGCAGAATACCTTCAGTTGAACGAAAAGAAGGTCTATACCCTGGCTCGTACGGGCAAGATCCCAGCGGTACGTCTGACAGGAAAATGGCTTTTTCCTAAAGAAACCCTGGAAATTTGGCTCGAAGAGCAGGCCCGAGGTTCGCTGCAAAAAGAAGAATCTCCTGGAGAACGGACAAAACAAACTTTTGGAGCAACGGTGATTGCCGGCAGTGATGATCCACTGCTTCACGGTTTATTGCAGAAATTGAATGACCGTCCGGAAAACGGTTTATACGCCTTCGCAGAACTGGGAAGCGCTGGAGGCATCCGGGCTTTGGCGGCGGGCCAAGCGGATCTTGCTTGTTCACATCTGGTAGAGAACGGGGAATACAACCTTCCTTTTCTGCCTAGGCTGGCTCCGGGCCTGCGGGGAACCGTGGTGTCGGTGGCCCAGCGAAGTCAGGGGATTCTGGTCGCCAGGGGAAACCCTTTGATGCTGAAGCACATAGGTGATCTTTCCCGTTCCGGGATTCGGGTGGTCAACCGCCAACCCGGGTCAGGGACAAGACTGCTTTTTGACCAATTCCTGAACTCGGTAGGTATCGATCCTGAAACCCTATGCGGTTACGAAGACGAAGTTGGCACCCATATCGAAGTGGCGCAAAAAATCTTCCGGATGGAAGCCGATGCAGGTATTGCCTGTAAAAGTGCGGCAGATATGCTTGGACTGGATTTCATCGAATTAGAAAAAGAGCGTTTTGATCTGTTGCTTCCAAAACATCCTCAGAACTCCCCTGTGATTAAATTGCTGGTAGAGGCATTGCGTTCACAAAATTTCCATAGCAGGGCTCAACAGCTTGGCGGTTATGACACCACCTTCTCAGGGACAGTTCAGGCCGAATTCTAAAATCCTTCCATAGGAATTGACGATGAAAAGCTATTCTTTAATTTTGAGCATCCTGCTGTATGGCTTCCTTGTTTCATCCGTCGCAGCCTATGAACGGTTGAAGCTTGCCACTACCACAAGCACCGCCAACTCGGGCCTTCTCAATTACCTGAACCCTGTTTTTGAAGAAAAATCTGGAGTTCGTGTTGACGCGATCGCTGTTGGGACAGGAAAAGCCCTGAAGCTTGGCCAGAATGGTGATGTAGACGTGATGCTAGTTCATGCACGTGAGGCCGAAGAAACATTCATCCAGGAGGGTCATGGAGTGAATCGCAAAGATGTGATGTACAATGATTTCATCATTGTCGGTCCGGCATCAGATGCCGCAGGAATTAACGGGATGGACGATGTGATTCTGGCCTTGAGGAAAATTTCTGAAAAATCGTCGCTATGGTTCAGTCGTGGGGATGACTCGGGAACCCATAAAAAAGAAATGATTCTCTGGAAAGAAAGCGCGATATCTCCTTCTGGAAACTGGTACCGTGGGTTGGGGCAGGGAATGGGAAAAACATTGCTGGCCGCAGATGAAAAAGGAGCCTACACCCTTACGGACCGTGGAACCTTCATCGCTCTTTCCACAGGAAACAAGATTGGACTTATAATTCTCTCTGAGGGGGATTCTCGTCTTTTCAATCCCTATGGAGCAATTGCAGTAAATCCAGAAAGACACCCGTATGTTAAATACAAGCTGGCCATGAAATACATCAATTTCCTTACCTCGACTGAAGGTCAGTCCCTGATTGCACGTTTTCGTATGAAAGGGAAAATTCTCTTTCATCCCCACAATGGCAGTTGATAAGATGTGTGCTTGCTGATGAGCATTGGTGTTGTAAGTCCTCAAAAGAATAATTCTTAATTTCAGTTTCACAGTAACAGCATGACTTTTCTCTTTGAAGGATTCCTGGAAGGCCTGCAGATGGTGTTTCAGGGGAATCCTGCGGTTTATAATGCAGCTTGGGTCACCCTTAAGGTGAGTTTCGGGTCAACCCTGATTGCTTCCCTGATAGGCCTGCCCCTAGGTTATTTTCTGGCGAGTTCTTCTTTTCGAGGGAAAGGATTCTTCACGGTTTTGCTCCAAACATTTTTGGGTTTTCCAACTGTGGTCATCGGGCTATTGGTCTATGGATTTCTTTCCCGTCGTGGTCCTTTTGGTTTTGCTGACCTACTTTTTACTCCTTCCGGAATTGTCATCGGACTGGTGATCCTCGCATTTCCAATCACCACCATGTTCACCATGACGGCGGTTTCTGGAATTGATCCGAGGGCCCGTGAAATGGCTTTGACCCTGGGAGCTTCAAGACAACGCACGGCCTGGACCCTTTTTAAGGAAGTTCGATTTGGACTGATTTCAGCACTTCTGGCATCCTTTGGACGAGTGGCTTCAGAGGTTGGCATCGCAATCATGCTTGGTGGGAACATCGAAGGTTACACGAGGACACTGACCACAGCCATCGCTCTCGAAAGCATGAAAGGCGAATTTGGTTTTGGAATCGCTCTGGGTTTGGTTTTGCTGACCCTGATCTTTATCACCGCCCTGCTCTCCCGTTATGTCCAGAAACTTTAAAGATGCTTTGATCGAGCTCGAAGGTATTAAACTCGGATTCCAACAGCGGCTCATCCTTGATGTGGAACAGCTTCAAATTTCCCAGGGTGGATTGACGGTGCTGACTGGAGCCAATGGAGCCGGGAAAACCAGTCTGCTTAGGGTGATGGCAGGACTGCAGGAGTCAGATCAGGGGAAGATACGTTTCAAAGGGGATACCGTTTCATACGGTTCCCAAGGGCTTGAGCATCGACGAAAGGTCAGCATGCTCCAGCAGGAACCATATTTATTTTCAGGAAGTGTACTGAAACAGGTCTGTTATGGACCGATTTCTCATGGACTTAATCAAGGAATTGAGGAAAAAGCCCGTCAAGCCCTAGAAGCCGTGGGTTGTCTTGGACTTGTGAACCGTCACACCCGCCAACTGTCTGGAGGAGAGAAAAAAAGAATTGCCTATGCCTGCCTGCTGGCTTTGGATTCAGAACTCCTGCTGTTGGATGAACCGACCGCACAGGTTGACCAGGAAAGTAGTGAAAAGATAAGGAAACTCATCCAGATGCAACTTGATGCAGGAAAAACCTTGGTGGTGAGCACCCATCAACCTGAATGGGCAAAACCTTTGAAACCGAGATTGTGCATGCTGGAATATGGCAGAATTGTCTCTGACACCCGCTGGAACTGATGAATTAAAGTTGCTCTGTAAAGCTCATGTAGCTGATGTAGATGAATCCTGAAATGCTCAAGATGCTGATAATCCAAGCAGCGATCTTTGAGAATTTCTTGGCTTTTTCATGGGCGATTTGATCCAGTTCTTCATCACTCAAGTCTCTCTGCCAGAACCATTTATTGGATCGGGCTAATTTTTTATAGTGAAGGTGGTAGGCCATCTGCTCACTGAAATGCAGTGAAATCAAAGGGGTAATGACTGACAATACGAGCAGAATGAAATAAACCATTTATGCGTTAGGTCAATATCAGAATTTCATTGGAAGATTCAAAAATTCCAATTTATATGAGTAAAGTTTGCATGAACTTTCTTCCATAAACAATCTAGTTCTAAAATCAAACAGATTACTCAGGGACGTTTTTCCCTGTATTAGTGACTCGAAAAGGATTCCGAAAAAGGATCATAGCCCGCCCCTGTTACACGGACAATTCCTGCTGATGAATCGTCTCGAACATTCCAGAAAGTTCTATGGGAATACCTGTCGATCCAATACGAACCAGAGAATGTTCACTTGGACAATCTCACCGATCGATCAAGTCGTTTGAAGAAGCATCAGAGGTTTTTGCCTCAATACTCCGGAAGTGGCAAGTAGTGCTACAGCCATTCCTAGAAATGTCACTCCGACAATCCCAAGCAGGCTGTTTTGCCAGGCAGGATGCCAGAGGCTTTCGAAAATCTGCCAGGAGAGAGTGTAGGACATCACCATGCTGAGGAGTACCCCGAAAAAGGCCGCCATGCTGCTCAATAGTCCAAATTCAAGAAGGATCATTCCACGGATGTTGGAAAAATCAGCACCGAGCACCTTGAGGAGGTTGATTTCCCGAAAACGCCGTTGGACTTCGTAGCGTGCGATAGAGAAAACCACCACCATGCCGACTAGGATAGAAAGGTAGGCCATCATCCTGATGGCTAGGCTCATTTGATCGGTAATTTCAATCACCCTGCCTACCAGACGTGTCACATCAATCACTGAAACATTTGGGAATTCTTCGATGACCCGGGTTTGGACTCTAATTCGTGAGCCGGCATCCAATCCAGAAATGGAGCCCAGGAAACTTGCAGGAGCATCCTCAAGCACTCCAGCCTGGAAGAGAATGAAGAAATTCGGCTGAAAACTGTTCCATTTGACCTGACGCAGGTTGACGATTTTTCCTTCGATTGGAATACCTTGAACATCGAACTGTAGTAAGTCTCCAATCTCCAAACCTAGCCGAGATGCATACCTTTCTTCAATCGAGAGTTCTGCGGGCAGTCCAGCATTGAAGTCATAGTTCTTGTTCAGTGGAGGACCTGCAATGATTTTTTCAGAATTGAACAATGCTGGACGGTATGAAATGTTCAGTCCCCTTGCCCGGTAACGTCTTTCCCTTTCCTCTTCCCGAGTCAGCATCTGCCGATTTGAATCATCCATTTCACGCTGAAAGGGTTGTCCATTGACCGATTCCAGACGAGCACGAATCAAGGGAGAAAGTAGGTCTAACGAAGTTTTCTGATCGGCCAGAAGCGACTTGAGGGGTTCCGTTTGTTCAGGCTGGATGTCGAAGAGGAACAAACTCGGAAGCTTGAAATCCTGGGGTTTGGAGATTTCTTCCAGGAGCCCCTGCTGAATTTGTGGAATCAGGTTGACCAGCAGGGTACCCATCGCAATCGCCATAAAGCAGGAAATCGCGCTGAGACGGTTGCGCGAAAGGTTTTTCAGTGCAAGCCTGACGAAGGGAGCTTTGGTATTTCCAAACATTCCGGTGAGTTTCAACATCCCCATCCCGAACATGCCCAGCAACAGAATACAAACCAACAGCAACGCGATAAAAAGAGATCCCACCAGCAAAGACTGTGACTGCCAGACTGCGAGCAGCCAGTAGGTCAACAACAGGGGCAGATAACTCAGGACGTTCCACTTTTTCCAGCTCCCCGAGCTTTTTCCGGCTTCCACATGGGCGCTGAACAGTGAAAGCGGCTGGATATTGCGGATGCTTTGAAGGACAGGAAGACAGAATACAATGCTACCGATCGATCCGATCATCAATGCTAGCCAGAGGCTGCGGATCCGAACCGTGGTTTCAAACCCGCGAGGAAGAAATTCTTCCAACAACCAAGGCAGTGCTGGAAGCAACAGCAGGGAAAAGAGCATCGCCAGCAAAGACGCAAGGGTTCCCATCAAAACCAGCTGCCAGAGAACAACCTGGAAAGTCTCCCTGCGGTGGGCTCCGAGGCTCATCAACACCGCCATTTCCCGAAACCGGGTCTGCAGAAAACTACGGAAGAGGTAGGCTGCACCAATGCTTGCCAGAAAGAGCGCAATCAGGGCAATTAACCCCAGATAATCGTTGAGATATCCTAATACCCTCCCCAGATTTTCACTAGCGTCTTGATGGGTCCTGATGCGGATCCTTTCGGTATTGCTGGACAACATTCGGCTCTTACGTTCCAGCTTATTTTCAAGTTCTTGAATGTCCTGTTGTTCAGGAAGTCTGTATAGCTTTTCGAAATTGACCCGACTTTTTTTAGTCAGCAAACCTGTCTGATTAGCCTGAGCTATGCCAACATAAACTCTCGGAGCAACGCCGAAGGTATTGAAGGCGCTACTCGGGTCTTCCAAAACAGTATCCCCGACAACGAAATTCACATTCCCGAGCTTGAGGGTGTCTCCAATCTTAAGTCCTAGGGTGATCAGCAGTTCTGGGTAGGCCCATAGTTTTCCTTTCTTGACCAGTTCCTCTTCCACCATTTTAGGATTTGTGTTCCCCAGGTTGTCCAGAACAAGACTTCCGTAAAAAGGGAAACCCTTTTCGATGGCAACCATCTGAATCAGTCGTGAATTGGAATCATTTGCAGCCATCGTCACAAAATGGATTTTCTTTGAAGCTTCCCAAGGAGAAGGAAGCATCTGCTCCAACTGCTCGAGTTGCTGCGGAGAAATCGGCTGCCTTGCGGAAAGGGAAAGATCAGCACCAAGGATCGATTTGGAGTTGCGTGTCAAATGCCTGTCCAGTGAAACCTGAAACGAATCCAAGGCGATGAAACCAGCCAGACCAAGTGAAAGGTTCAGAATGAAGAAGATGCTGAAACGCCGGTGATTGACCAGTTCCTTGAAAGCCAGTCGGAACCACAGCCAAAATCTTTTGGAACGTTTTTGAGCTGATGTTTTAATAGCGGGAATGGACAAGGTGATTTCACTCACTGAAGACGCCCCTGACTAAGGGTCAGCTGTTTGGAACAACGTTGGGCGAGTTCACTGTTATGGGTAACCAATATCATGGTCATTCCGGTACGTCCCACCAGGTCGAATAACAGATCGGCCACCTGTTCTCCAGTGTCATGATCAAGATTCCCGGAAGGTTCGTCTGCCAGTAAAAGAGCGGGTCGGATGACGATGGCTCTCGCTATGGCCACACGCTGGCATTCCCCGCCGCTGAGCTGATGCGGGAAATGATCTTTACGTGGGCTCAGACCCACCTGCTCCAGTGCTTTTTCCGCCAGTTCGGAAGCATCTTGCTGCTGGTTCATTTCCAGGGGCAAACTGACGTTTTCCAAAGCGTTAAGATGATTCATCAGGTGGAACTGCTGAAAGACGATGCCAATGTTTTCTGCCCGGAACTGGGTAAGTTCTTCCTCGGACATGGAATTCAGATGCCTTTCTTTTAATTTAAGTGTCCCGGATGTGGGAAGATCCAATCCTGCCAATAATGACAAAAGAGTAGACTTTCCGCTGCCGGATTGTCCAATGATCGCAGTGGTTTCGCCTTCCTCCACCTTCAGTTCTAGCCCCTTGAGAACCTCGACAGGGGGGGTGTTACCCACACCAGGGAAAGATTTGAATAGATTATCGATATCAAGCAGCATGTGTGTTTTTAGAAATTATTTTTATATCATTTTAACTTTGTGAATTCAGCATATCAAAGCCTGTTTCGTAACTCATTGTAACGTCAAAAAGAAGCTTCCGGATCACTTCCTTAATTTATTAGAAATGCTATTACCAGAATATAGAACCAGAGCCATCCAGATCAGGGCAAAGGTGATGGCATGGGTGATGGTGAAGGGTTCCTTATAAAGGAATACTCCGAGTAGGAACTGTGAGGTAGGAGCCAGATACTGAAACAATCCAAGGGTGGAGAAGCGCAGCCTTTTGGCAGCGGCAGCAAACCAGAGCAGCGGAAAGGAAGTAATCAATCCACAACCCAGGAAATAGAGATCCAGCTCACTCATGGTTCCAAAATGACTGGATCCATCCAGGGTCCACCAGCTCAGCAGAAGTAATGCAACTGGAACCAGGATTAACGTTTCCATGGTCAGTCCAATCAGAGGTCCCGCTTCTGAGATTTTACGCAGCATGCCATAAATGGAAAAAGAACTGGCAAGTCCGAGTGCGATCCAGGGCAGTTCACCAAAACCAAAGAGGTAGTTCAGGACTCCGCAAAGTGCCAGAATCAGTGCGAGGGTTTGCCAGAGTTTGAAGCGTTCTTTGAAAATAATCATCCCGAGCATCACATTTACCAAGGGGTTGATGAAGTAACCAAGGCTGGTTTCTATGACGAATCCTTCATTGACCGCCCAGATATAAATCATCCAGTTCGCACCCAGAAGCATTGAGGTGGTTAGGATGATGAAAAGTTGTTTCGGACTTCTACAGAGCTCAACCAACAGAATGAATTTTTTCTGAATTAAGACAACGAACATTAAAAAGATCACAGACCAGAGGATTCGATGAACAAGCACCTCCAGGGGAGGAATACCGAGGAAGAGTTTCCAGTAAATGGGAAGCAACCCCCAGGTCCCATATGCTAGGATTGCGTAGACTGGTCCCTGCCAGATTGGGGAGTTAACAGCAAAGTTTTCGTTGGTTCCTGAAACCACAGTTTAAGTGCTCTTCAGAACTCGACAACGATTTGTGAGGAATCGAGTAGAAATGTTTGTGAGCAGACGCCAAACAAGTTCTGAAGACCTTCTTTCAAGTCATATTCTACTCTTATGGCCTTTTCCTTTCCAGCAATCCCTGGAACTTCAGAAATCAGGAAGATCTTTGAGCTTTGTTGCTGCACCAGTCCGGTTTTGGCCTGGCGCCACATGAAATGGCGGGTGAGTACTGTGTTATCAGAAACATAAGCCACTTCTCCTGGTTCAAGTTCCATGGATTTTTCCTGGTCCAATGCAGCGAAATGATCTCCTTTACGAGTCAGACGAAGTTCGATGTCCCTTTCAAGTGGGTCCAAATCGAATGCACCTGCAGCTACCACATGATTCAGAGAAATGGCGTTGTAAAAATCGACCAGGGGATTGATGGTAAAACATTCTCCTCCCTTGAGCGCACGTCGCAACAGGGCTTCTATAGAAGTTGGGAATTTCTTGTGGGAAACTCCGATTCCCTGGAACTGTTCACGGAACTGTTTCACATGGGGATGGGATTGGGCGTTTGGGAGGTCGAGTGTCCCTGCAGTTTCCCAAGCATGCTTCCAATATTGTGAAACTTTTCCCTCAGGATCAACATTTCTTAAAGGTTTCGGAAGTGCAACCACAAGATGCATTCCAGGGAAAAAACTAAATATTGTTGGATCAATTACAAATTTCATGGTGCTTTCCGTGATACGGAACTGAGACTAGGGGATGGTCCCTTAAAAAGAAAGGTGTTTGGTACTTAGGATTCTAAAAAAACCGAAAAATAGAATGAAATGATGTAAAAAATTCTGTCTCCTAAGAAAGATTCAGGGATAGAGAAAATTCAGAGAACGGGTTTCTCCATGCTGCATCACAAAAAAATGATGGCTGGGAATCTCTTTTTCAATTAGGGCTTTACGAAGCATTTTGGGAGGCTCATCCAAGGGTTCATCAGTCAGTGCGAAGGTTCCCCAGTGAATAGCGACGGAGTAGCGTGCGCCAATATCCTGGTGGATTAAGACCGATTCTTCCGGATTCACATGGGCTTGCTTCATGAACCAACGAGGTTCATAGGCTCCGATAGGAATTGCTGCAAGATCGAAGCTTCCAAACTGTTTGCCAAGATTTGAAAAATCTTTTGAATAACCCGTATCTCCTGCGAAGAAAAAACGAAACTTCGGGTGTTCCAGAACCCATCCCGCCCAGAGAATTTCGTTGCGGTCCCAAAGACCCCTTCCGCTCCAGTGCTGGACAGGGACTGCATGGATTCTCCAACCACCGTATTCCTGTTCTTCCCCCCAATCCATTTCCACCACATTTGTGATCTCTAGATCTTCGAACCATTGCTTCTGGCGGAAGGGAACAAATATCCTTGGAGGGTTGTCCTTCTGTTTTTCATGAATTTTTTTCAAAGTTAGTTTATCAAGGGAATCATAGTGATTGTGGGAAATGATGATGAGGTCGATCAGAGGCAATTCTTCAATCGATAAACCTGGTGGGGTATAACGCTCCGGTCCTGCAAAACTGAGTGGGGAGGCTCTTTGGGTCAAATGCGGGTCTGTCAATATATTGAAACCATCATATTGAAGAAGCAGTGTAGCATGCCCTATCCAGGTCAGAGTCGGTTCAGTCCTGTTGTTTCTAAGAAATTCAGGGTCATTTTTCGCTAGCGGGAAAGCCAAAGAATCAGGGGGTTTTCTATTCCATCTCCACTTTAAAAGGTCAGAAAAAGGTTTATCGATGGATTCAATGTAGTTGTTGGTGAATGTTCCGTCTTTAAGGTGATGAGGTTTCATTGATTGTGCCGACAGGTATCTGTTTTGCGAACAACTGCAAAGCACCATCAGCGTTGAAGAAATAAGGATGAGTTTTATCAACAAGGGCCGAACACTTTGATGATGTCAATTGAGGAATTTAGAGGATTAAAGATGACAATTCCTCTTAATCTTACCAGTTCCAGGGTAGAAGTTTTTCAGGGGATGCTTCACGGATCAAAGCCCTGGCAAGGATCAATCCGGGATCAATGATGAAGGTATCGCCAATTTTCCGTTCTTGAATGCCGAGGGGAATTTCAGTACATCCTAAAATTATTGCTTCAGCAGACATTTTCTGGAGTGTCTCTACTCCTTCCAAGAGAATATTACGGGCTGTTTCTGAAACTGGATGGGCTTGGACCTTGATCCCATGTTCTGGGTGAAAAAGAGATTCTTCATGGATCTGCCTTTGCTGCTGTTCGTCCAGGACGAGTGTGTGGTATCCTTCCACTTCCAGTAATTCTGGATAAAATCCAGCCTTCCAAGTTCCAAGGGTGGAAAGGATCCCAAGTTTTTTCACACCAGGACATTCGCTGCCGATGAACTTCACGGTTTCCTGGATCATGTCCAGATAACGTGCTGAAGTGATATGGGGAGCAATTTCTGCATGAAAAACATCTAGAATTGTTGCGGCATGGGCGGTGTTGCAAGGCAACCCGATTAAAGTTGCTTTCATCGCTTGTAGTTCGAGAAAATTCCGCGCCAGTGCATACGCTGGATTCTCATCGGATTCCCCAAGCAGAAACCGGGTCCGATCCTCAATTTTGGAAGGAGTGGAAACCGAATATACCGGGAGATAGTCCTGATCGCTCCGGGCATTCGTCTGTTCCAGGATTTTGGCTGCGAGGTCCAATCCTGCATATGGTCCTGCGCCGGCAATGATCCCGATGATAGGTTTTTTCATCTACCTATTTCATTCAGTGTCATTTGAATAAAGTAATTATTTCACCAATTACAGAAACCGGATAAACAACTCTGATTGAGTTGCATTATGCAAGTAAATGGATGATGGCTCAAGCTTGTTGGCAAGTCAAGAATGCCTCATTTAGCTCTTCTCAGCAAAGAACTTGCCTGCTTCAGATCGCATTATTAGCATGGTTTCTTGAATCAATCTGGAATGGCTTTTTTACTGCCCCAAAAGGGATTTCACATCTGAACCGTTTCCATACTTTTTGATATGCCCGTTCCCCAGGCAGAAACACCGATGATGCGTCAGTTCCACGCGATCAAAAAGGAACATCCTGACAAGATCCTCTTCTACCGAATGGGCGATTTTTATGAAATGTTCGGGGAAGACGCGGTGATCAGTGCAAAAGTGCTTCAAATTGCCCTAACCTCACGTGACAGGAAAAGAGAAAATTCCATCCCGATGTGCGGAATCCCCTACCGAGCCTTTGAACCTTATCTGAACAAAATGACTGCGGCAGGCTACAAAGTGGCCATCTGTGAACAGATGGAGGACCCTGCAAAAGTCAAGGGCCTCGTTGAACGGCAGATCGTGAGGGTCGTCACCCCGGGAACCACTGTTTCACCGCAGTTGATAGAGGCTGATCGCAACCATTACCTGTTGGCCCTTCTCGGGTCGATGCGATCACGGATGCTTGGTGCGGCCTTTGTGGATGTTTCCACAGGAGAATTTGAAGTTTGTGAATTCCGATATGAAGAATTGTCCCGATTTTATGACTTTGTCTCTCTGATTCAACCCCGGGAGATTTTGCTGGCCCAAAGCCGTTCCGAGGCGGAGACCCAATTTCTCGAAGAACTCACATCACGGATTTTGCAACTTGTTGGTATTGGCAGTGATGGTGGAGCCAACGAAACCACGGAACAGTTGTTTAACTTCCTTGATCCTTACAGTTTTGATTTTGATTCTGCAGAAAAACGTCTGAAGACTCACTTCCGAACCCTGAACTTGGCAGGATTCGGCATAGACCAGATGCCTCATGCAGTCGCTTCTGCTGGTGCGTTACTTCACTATTTGGAAGAGACTCAGAAGTGCAGCCTGGTTCATTTGAACGCCATACGCAGGCACCGTTTTGACGAATCGATGCTGCTTGACGAATCCAGTGTGGTCAACCTGGAGCTTTTTGAAAACCAAAGTGGTCAGCGTCAGCATACGCTCTATGCGGTCCTCAACCGAACCCTGACACCCATGGGTGCCAGATTACTGAGGCAATGGCTTAGGCAGCCACTTCTCGATCTGGATCAGGTCAATATGCGTCTGGATGCAATTGATGCCTTCCGTAATCAATTCATGCTCTGCGCAGAATTCAGGGCAGTACTGAAGATGATTCAGGACCTTCCCCGGATCATGGGCCGAATCAGCCTACCCGTGGCAGGCATCGCGGACTTAGTGGCCCTACGTGAGTCCCTTCATCCTCTTCAAAAAATACCAAAATTTTTTAAGGAATTTGATACTCCGCTTATCAATCAGATTGCCTCTGATTTTGATTCCCTGGAAGAACTGGAAGTTTTTTTGGAAGAACAATTATTGGAAGAACCTTCCAATAGGCTCAGGGAGGGCGGCTTCATAGCAGTTGGAGTTTCTGAAGAATTAGACGAACTACGTAGGATTTCACAAAACACGAAACAGTTTCTTAATGAAATGCTGGTGAGGGAAAAAAAGCGTACCGGGATCTCTTCTCTCAAAATCAGCTTCAATAAAGTCTTCGGTTATTACATGGAAGTGAGTAATGCCCACAAAGATGCTGTGCCGGAAGATTACCTACGCAAACAGACGCTGGTCAATGCAGAACGTTATATCACCCAGGAACTTAAGGAATTTGAAGAAAAAATCCTGACCGCAGAAGAACGGATTGGCGAACTCGAATATTCACTCTTTCTGGAATTGAAGGAGAAACTCATGCTTCAATCTCAACGTGTCCAGAAGACTGCGTCTGAGATTGCTGTTCTGGATGTGCTCGCAGGATGGGCCGACTTGGCGGAACACCTGAACTACAAGCGGCCGGTTCTGAGACCCATGAATACAGAACGATTCATGGAATTTCGGGCATGCCGGCATCCGGTGATCGAACAGATTGATCTTGGTGAAGTCTTTGTCCCCAACGACCTACTTCTTGAAGAGCAGGGAAATAGGATCATGCTCATCACTGGCCCCAACATGGCCGGAAAATCTACGTATATGCGGCAGATAGCCCTCAATGTACTGATGGCCCAGTGCGGTTGTTTTGTGCCGGCTGAGCATGCAGAATTTTCAATGGTTGACCGGATTTTTACCCGCGTGGGAGCATCAGACAATCTGAGTCTCGGGCAAAGCACCTTCATGATGGAAATGAACGAAGTTTCAGCGATTCTCCATAATGCCAGTCAACTCAGTTTGATTATACTCGACGAGGTCGGTAGGGGAACCAGTACCTTTGATGGGATCAGTATTGCCTGGGCGATTGTGGAAAATCTCCATTCCCTTTGTGCCTTGACTCTCTGTGCTACTCATTATCATGAATTGACTGCTCTTTCCCAAGAACTTGAAGGAGTAGAAAATTTCAGTTTCCTTGTGGAAGAAGAAGGAGAAGACATCGTTTTTCTCAGAAAACTGATCGAAGGTGAAGCCAATAAAAGTTATGGCGTTCAAGTGGCCCGACTTGCAGGCCTTCCGGATGCTGTGGTACGAAGGGCCGGTGAGATGATGATAGAACTGGAAGACCATTCCGTCCTCAGTCACATGCCTGCTCCTCCTGAAACTTCATCTGGGAAGGGTGGTCAAAACCATAAAGATCTAAAAAATGATTTCACTGATGAATTGCTTGAAAGGGGAAGGTCTTATCAACGACAAAAACCAGCTGATGAATTCCAACAACTCAGTTTGTTTATGGAAGAACCAGCCTATTTGGAAGAATTGCGTAAACTTCAAATCAATGACATGACTCCTCTTGAAGCACTCAATTATCTGGATCAGTTGAAAAAGATAATTCAATCTTCAGGGAACTGAGACTTCATTCCGGCATGTACAAAACCTTTTTTTGGAAGTAAATCATGAAACAAAGGATTGCTATTTATCCCACAAGCGCCAACCCTCCGACCCTCGGTCATGCGGATATCCTAATCAGGACATCCCGCTATTTTGATTATGTTTATTGGGCGGCCGCGATCAATCCCGAAAAAACCTATTCTTTCACAGAAGCACAGAGGCTTTTGATGATGTCGGAATACATTCAACATCATCAGCTAAAAAATGTTTCCGTGGAAGCCTTCACTGGTTCCACAGTACGCTATGCCCAGTCTCGTAAGGCCTGTGCGATTGTGAAGGGACTCAGGAGTCTTGAAGATTTCGAAGGGGAATTTCAGCAGGCGGTGGGCAACAAAGGCATTGATCCGAACATAGAAACCTTCTGTCTTTTTGGAAAACCGGAATTGTTTGCAGTCAGTTCCACACTGGTGCGTGAATTAGCACTGCTTGGTGAAGAAATTGGCAATTATGTCCTTCCGTCGGTAGCAGAGATCGTCTACCAGATCATCCAAGAGAGTAAACTCAAACCCGAATGAAGCCTGCGGCCCCCCTTTTCCATTTCAAATTAGGCACATTTCTACTTTGGGTATTAGGACTAGTCTGGATATTGGCAATTCTTACTGCAGATTTCCGCGATCCAACTTTTTTCAATCCGCTTTATCCTGCCGATGGGTTTTACAATTGGCTCAGTCTTCCAGGAGCCTTGCTGGGCGGCAGCCTGGTGGAACTATTTGGTCCTATCGCCCTGCTAATTCCCTGGATGGTGGTGAGGATCATACTTTGTCCTGCAGGAACAATTTCACGTTGGCGTTTGGTTTATTATGCCCTAACTTTGTTGGTGGCATTCAACACGGTGTACGCGTCTTTGGATATTGCACTAGGTTCGGTCGAGCAAACCACATCTTTCCTCGAAAAACCTGGATATCTGGGAGTGATTTCTTTGGTATGGCTTGAATCTTCACTTGGATCGATTGGTGGGCTTTTTCTATGTGGAGTTCTAATGGTTTATAGCAGCCTTCATTTGGTCCAGATACTTTCGCCCCTGGATCTATTCCAATCCCTACATATTTCTTTTAGACAGTTGATCCTTGTTTCGAATCAAAAGAAGGGACCTGGAACACGATTAAACCCTAGAGGGTCTTTAACAAAAAAAGGTCCGTTGATATTTCAAACTAGAACTTCATCAAATGCGAAGATGAATCATCCCCTCGAACAAATGGATGAGGTGTGATTTTTTTTTTGGAGAATGCTTAAGTTTAAAATGAACCCTGATGAATGAATCGGGTTCCTCTTGAAACACTAGAAAGTTTTCCAAGTGCCCTGATCATCAATTGATGCTGATCGGAATTTAATCCTGATACCCTTTGAAACTAAAATCATCGCTCAGCCGGTTTGGCTGAAAAAATTCAGAAAGAATCCAAAGGGGTTAACAACATAATGAATGTTGCTTTCATTAATAGGATTTATGTTGTTTTTGAAGAGGGGATGCTCCTCCAAAGAAAGGAGAAGTGGGAGGGATGATGAAAAACTAGGGTTGTTTGAATCAACCCTGAAAAATCCTTAAAAATCTGCTTTGATTGCTGCCCGAAGTTCGCGTTTTAAATCCTTGTGGCGCTGTTTTTCGGCTGCTTCACGCTTGAGCCTTTTGGCTACGGAAGGTTTTGTGTAAAACTTTCGTTTCTTGAGTTCTTTGAACAAGCCCTCGCGAATCAGGGTACGTTTTAGCTGCATCATCGATTTACTGACGTTGCTGTCTCGTACTTCAACACTGATGGTCATGGTGATCCTAATTTCATTTAAGAAAATCAAAAACCATTATATTAACCTGCTCTGAATTGAATTCCAAGACTATTTATCAGAAGCATCCGTATTTTTTTCTTCTGGAGATGGAAGTGCGGCTCGTTTCTTAAGTTCCAGCAATTCTGTTTCAATGTCAGGGGGTGTCTCTTCCAGTTCCTTAAATTTCCGTTCCAGACTCTCTTTTTCAGAATCATTGCTAATTTCTTGGTAAGCTTCTGCCTTGGCCTGCATTGTTTCGACTTTCTCTTCAACGCGTTCCAGGGTTTCAATCGCACCGGAAGAGTCTCCAATTCCTTCGATTGTCTGGTATATTTTTTCTTGGGCTTCGGCCTGTTTCTGCTTGGCGAGGAGCAGGCCTTTCTTCCGTTTGATTTCCTCTATTTTGTCTTCCATCGCCTGGTAACCGTTGCGCAGGGTTTCGGCGTTGGAGCGATGTTTTTCTAATTGAATTTCGAATTCTTCTGCACGGCGTTCGTGATCTTTCTTGCGGACTAGGGCTTCTTTAGCTAATTCATCTTTGTCATTTTGAACCGCAAGGATTGCCTTCTGTTCCCATTTTTCTGCTTCGTTGTGTTCTTTTTCAGTATCTCGTTCCAGGCGTTTCTGAAGGGCCAGGGCCTCAGTCATTTGCTGTTTTGCCTGCCTTTTTTGACCTTCGAGGTCGGAAAGCATCTGCTGCAGCATTTTTTCAGGGTCTTCCGCCTTATCGAGGAAACTGTTGGAATAAGCCCGGACGACGTTGATGAATCGTGAAATGATACCCATCGCTTGCTCGTTTGTTAGTTTAGAACAGTTGTTTACGTTTATTGGAAGGCAAGATATTGAGAGCCTCACGATATTTGGCTACGGTCCTGCGTGCGACTTTGATCCCGCTCCGTCGATGGAGAATATCTGCAATCTGCAGATCGGTATAGGGAGTTCGAGGATTTTCGTTCTGTACCATCTGTTGGATCATATCCTTAATCCGTTTTGACGAAACAGCTTCACCTCCTCCCTGATCAATGCCGCTGGTAAAAAAATATTTTAGTTCAAAAATACCCTGGGGCGTATGGACGAATTTATTGGTTGTGATCCGACTCACCGTGGATTCATGGACGTCAATGTCCTCGGCGACATCCTTCAATACCAGAGGGCGAAGATAGTGAATGCCTTTTTCAAAAAATTGTTTTTGAAATTTCAGGATGCTTTTAGTGACCCTGAAAATTGTTTTTTGACGCTGTTCAATGCTTTTCAGCAGCCATTGTCCAGCTTTGATTTTTTCGTGAATGTATTCCTTGGTTAAACTGCCATCATCTTCCATGGTGTCGCAGAGATCACGGTAGTAACTGCTGATGCGTAGTCGAGGAATACCATTGGCATTCAGTGCAACTTTATATTTATCCTGATTCTGATAGATGTAAACATCTGGAACGATGTAGTGCTGTGAGGGATTTGGAATGAATGCCCTTCCAGGTTTGGGTTCCAGAGACATGATCAGACGATAGGCATCGATCACTTGATCCAGATCCTGTTTCTGTCTCCTGGCAATTTTTTTAAGATCCTTTGATTCAAGTAAATTCATGTCGTGCTCGATGATGCGATAGCATAAGGAGTCTGACTTTCCGAGGATTCTCAATTGAACCAGCAGACATTCCTGAAGGCTCCTGGCTCCTATCCCGTTCGGATCAAAGGTCTGAATTTTTTGTAACACTTGTTCAACAAAATGGCAGGCTTCCAAGCTGACCGGCTCCATCTCATTTTCCAAGTCTGAAACCTCTTCCTCTTCCTCGAAAACAGGAGGCACCACCTCTTTTGATTTTTTGGCCATTACGGCCTTCACTGGACTATATTTTTTGTCAAAGAGGCTTTCATCCACTTCGAGATCGCAGTTGATGATGCCAGCCTTCAATTCTTTCAGGATTTGATCTTGAAGGTCCCTACGGGTTTCAAGTATTTCACGAATACTAGTTACCAGATACCCGTCATCCTCAAAATTTCCTATCAGTTCAACCCCGATACGGAACTCAATGGGAAGCAAATCGTTCATTCCCAACTGCCAGTTGAGATGATCGGAAAGTGATTCCGACTGGGCCAGTGTCGCCTCTAATGAGGGTGCCTCATCATCTCCTGAGGTTCCAGGACGTATCCTTGTCGATTGATAACCTCCAAGTTGATCCACCTGTTCCACATACTGTTGCCAATCGATGTCTTGCTGTTCGATTTCTTCTTTTTCGGCTTCTCTGGCACTTTCAAAATCTTCCGTACCGCTGGCCACTTCAGGCGTTTCTACATTTTCTTCTGTTGCGGGAGTTTCACGATTGGGAGAACTGTCGATGTCCATCCCTTCTTCCAAAACTGGATTTTCCACCAGCGTTTGTTCGATCAATTCCTCCAGTTCGTTGTGTGACAACTGGAGCAGCTTGATCGCCTGCTGTAACTGGGGCGTCATGATGAGCTGTTGGTTCAGCTTCATCTGCATTTTCATCTGCAACGCCACGTGACCTCTTAGTTGGTTTGAATTAAAATTTGGAAAATCATCGTATGGCCCCTCAATTAGGGATCAACGTTGGCATTTGTTTTGCTACAAATGCCCGCAAAAGTCAATTTAGACCTGCTTCACATCGAGAAAGTTTCTCCTAAATAAATCTTTCTCGCCTGTTCATCACGCATCAAATCTTCGGGGGGGCCATTTACCAGAAGCTCTCCTTCATTCATGATGTAACCGTGATCGATGATACCGAAGGTTTCTCGAACATTGTGGTCAGTGATCAGGACTCCTATGTTCCGTTTTGCCAGTTGCCTGATGATGGTTTGAATGTCTGTCACTGCAATAGGATCAACTCCTGCAAAGGGCTCGTCGAGTAAAATGATAGAGGGTTCCAACACAAGGGCCCTTGCAATTTCAGTTCTTCGACTTTCTCCTCCTGACAGAGCATATCCCTTGATCTTACGAACATGCTGAATGCCAAATTCCTGAAGTAGTTGCTCGAGTCTCCTGTTTTTTTCTTCGTTCCCTAATCGAAGCAGTTCCATGACTGCAAGTAGATTTTCTTCGACGGTTAGTTTCCTGAAAATGGATCGTTCCTGAGCAAGGTATCCCAATCCGGACCTTGCACGAAGATGCATTGGATAACGGGTGATTTCCACGTGATTCAGGAGGATGTTGCCTTGATCCGGCTGCAACACTCCGGTGATCATGTAAAAGGTGGTTGTCTTGCCTGCTCCATTTGGACCAAGCAGTCCTACAACCTGACCCCTTGAGACTTCCAGACTGACTTCCTTGACTGCATGCCGTCCGCGGTAGGATTTGGAAAGCTTAACAGCTTTCAGGGTGCTTTTTTCCAAAGGGAATCATCCATGAAATATAATTGCAAAAATATGTATTATTCAATATTATATAAGGTTATTTATTCAATCAATATAGCAAAGCAGTCAAGTCATGCCAATTTACGAATATGGATGTCAGCAATGCGGATATGATTTCGAGGAAATGCAGAAGTTCAGTGATCCGCCCATTGAAAGCTGTCCTGAGTGCGGAAGCCTCGAGGCCAAACGCAAAGTTTCTGTCAGTGCCTTTCATCTGAAAGGAGGGGGCTGGTACAAAGACGGATATGGAGTTAAAGCTGAGGATGACGCTAAAAGCAAAACCGATGATTCTGGAAAAAAAGAAGCCAAAAAGGAAGATTCCAAAAAAGAAACCAAATCTGAAAGCAACTCCAACAAGGAAAGCAAGAAGGCTTCTGATCCCAAGGAAAAACCTTCTAAAAAAGCTGCTGCCGCCTAATTTAACCCATCTGGTAGTGGTTCCCCCCCGCCCAGCCGTGAACTTCATCAAAGAGGGAGGATGCTTCTTTGATTAAAGCTATGACAGTCTAAGGCAGTTATCAATGAACCAGGTTTTTCGTCAAATTATGATTTTGATCTGGAAGGATCTGCTGATTGATCTTCGTCGCAAGGAGAATATTTTATCAATGCTGCTCTTTGCCATTCTGATACTTATGATTTTCCATTTCTCGATGGGGCGTAAGACGGCAGTTTTTATCAGCCTCCTTCCTGGAGTGGTTTGGGTGGTTTTTCTGCTTTCCGGTGTTCTAGGATTGAGCAAGTCATTCCTTCAGGAAATGGAGACAGGATGCATCGGTGGTCTACTCATGTCCCCCACGGATCGTAGTATTCTTTTTCTGGGCAAGATGATTGCCAGCACACTTTTCTTGTTGCTTTCACAAATATTATTCATTCCCCTCTGTCTTTTTTTATACGAAATCGATGTTCGGGACTGGACGGCTTTTGGGCTGGTGCTCCTTGCAGGGACATTAGGATTCAGTTCTCTTGGCACACTGCTTTCAGTGATGACGGCTTCACTGCGTGGGAGAGAAATGTTGCTCCCGATTCTCCTCTTTCCTCTTGTCGTGCCAAACCTGCTCAGCCTTGTTCACCTGACCGATTATCTTTTTTTTGGAAGCCATAACATAACAGTGGAATCTTGGTGGACCCTACTTCTAACCTATAATGTGGTCCTGATAACTCTCTCAATCATCGGGTTTGAATTTGTTGTAGAGGAATAGACACCAACCCCCAAATACTAAACCGGACCTGCTTCTGGATTTGGTCCGAAACAGTAGATGCAGAGACTAAGATGTGGTCACCCTCCCACGTAATTAGGGAAATTAGTGAAGATGGAAGCCATATAAGTGGTTGCCTGAGAAAGCAGCCAGGGAAAGAGCATCGCAAGGATGCCGAGCATGGCGGCCATTTTCGGAATGATCGCCAAAGTCTGTTCCTGAATCTGAGTCACTGCTTGAAATATTGAAATCACCAAACCGGTAATCAAAGCTCCCAAAAGCATGGGGGCGGCCAAAAGCGTTGTCATTCGCATCGCTTCCAGCATGATTGAAACCACCAAAGATTCAGTCATGGATCCTCCTAAAATGTGACGAAACTTTTGACCATTGAACCGAGTATCAGGTGCCAACCGTCCACCAGCACAAAAAGCATCAATTTGAATGGCAGTGAGATCATGATCGGCGGCATCATCATCATCCCCATTGCCATCAGGATGGAGGCAATCACCATGTCGATCACGAGAAAAGGAACGTAAAGCAGAAATCCTATCTGAAACGCTGTTTTCAGTTCGCTCAGGACAAATGCAGGGATGACGACCCAGACGGGGATCTCATCAATGTTCTTCGGTCTTGGTATTTTAGCAATTTTGACAAACAAGGCCAGATCCTTTTCACGTGTATATTTTTGCATGAATCGTTTGATCGGCACGGTTGCAGTATCTAGGAATTCCTCCTGGGACATACGTTCGTCAAGGTAGGGTTCCAGGGCCATGCTGTTGACTTCTTCGTATACGGGCATCATCACAAAAAGAGTCAGAAACAGTGAAATGCCAATGATGATCTGATTTGAAGGGGTTTGTGGGGTGCCGATGGCTTGACGCAGAAAGGAAAGGACAATGATGAAACGTGTGAAGGAGGTTGTCATGATCAATAATGCTGGCGCCAGAGTGAGGACGGTCAGCAGGAAAACGATTTGCAGGGTCGTAGCAACCTGTTCTGGATTATCAGCAGGATTTACAGAGATGTTGATGCCCGGAATCGGAGACTGAGCAGCTAGATGGGTGCTCCAGCCCAATAAAAGTACAAGCCCTACAAACCCCAGTAATTTTTTTGGGAGCCTAATCATCCAGATCCTTTCGGATCTTGGGGTGAGTCTTGAAGTAATCCATCAACGAGAACATCAACGATTTCATCTTCAAATCCCTTTAAGGGTATTGAAATAGATTAATAAGATAGGTTAAGGATGGAGTACACTGGAAAATTACCGGTGATACCACATTCAGATTCTCATTTGATAGGCTTGAGAGACTTGAGTCTTTGTGAAAGTTTGCTGGCAAAATCCTGAATGGCAGGGTTCAGGGTTGTCTCCTCAGAAGTTTCGTTCACCGGAACACTGAAGGGATTCCTCACTGGTGTGTTGAAACGCTCTGATTCTGGGGCCTTCTGATTGAGGGAGCCTTCTGTTTCTGAAAAAACATTGTTTCCCTCTTCATTAGTTTTCTTACTTTCCTCAATCGAGCTATCCCCAGCTTCATGTTCGGCGGAGACCTGATTGGGGTCCATATTCGAATCGATGGAGCGGGCTTGCGTCCTTGCTTTGTCCAAAGCTTTCATGAATTCAGCACGGCTTCGGTCGATATCGATTTCTTCTGTCGGGGTTTGAGGAGTGATTCCTGACAGAAAACTTTGGTCCTCAGAATCCTTTAATTCCGAAATAAGATTGATTGAAGTCGGACTAACGCCACAGGCAAAATATTGCTCGTTGATCTGAATCACCATGATCTTCTGTTTCGGGGCGACATGATAGGTGGAAACCATTCTAATTTTTTGTCCCCCTTTCAGAGCAGGGAAATGGCCGGATAAAAATCGGTTGTAGAGAAGTGCAAGAAGGTAGATGAGTAGAAGAACCGAAAGCAACGAAAGGACTAAAGTAACCATTGTTGCTACCCAGTCTCGGTCGGGTTGAAAAAGAAAATCCTCCGCAGAAAGTTTTGGCTGAGGAGGATCTTCCTTGGAAAAGGTGGAAGGAAATTCTTTATCGCTTCGAATCTTATCTCCGATTTCTTCAGATAATTGACTGGAATCTGCTCTTGCTGAAGATGCATTCAACAGATTCAGTTGAAGATTCAGGATCATATTCGGTCCATCTACAACAATCTCAGGGTGTTCTAGTAGCAGACGTGAAGATTGAAGGATAATATCCAGTTGTACAAACTGGGTATTGGGAGTCTGGAAGGCCCTTACGGCCTTGATCATCCGGTTGGATTCAGGAAGTAACAGAGAAGGCAGAACCGGGTCAATGGTTAGTGAATCGAACCTTAAATTTAAAGAACCCGGCTCAAAGTTGATTAGAGGAGTATCTTCATAGGGCCTGTCAAATCCTAGACGGACGCTTTCAACACGCTCAAGACTTTGAACCTCTATCGACTTTAACGTAAGAATGTCCGATGCATTGAGTGGCATTTGAAGCACTAGAACCAGCAACCATGCCAAGCAAAAAGTATTTCTGCAAAGTATCATTCCACTTCATCAGAGTGCGGCAAAGCGATCATCAGGACTGATGATATCGGTGATGCGGACCGCAAATTTTTCGTTGATTACGACAATCTCTCCTCTTGCCACCAGCTTTTCGTTAGCCCTGATGTTGAGAGGTTGTCCGACCATACTGTCGAGTTCCACAATCGAACTCTCCTCAAGTCTCAGCAGGTCTTCGATCAGCATATGGGTTCTTCCCACCTCAACCATGATGGATAAGTTCACATCAAGGAGAAAGTTGATGTCAAGATCTCCATCTTTTAAAGAACTTCCTCCAGTTGGTGAAGGGGCTCCTGAGGAATCCGCTCCACCAGAAGAAGAACCTCCTTCGTCTCCATCTTCTCCAGCAGCCTGAGAGAGGATTTCATCCTTGTTGGCTTTCAGCTCATCTTCAACATCCGACCAGTCAAGATCATCAAGATTTTCAAACGATTCTTCTTCTTCAGCCATGAGTCCCTTGAAGTGTGTTCTCGGATGCGCAGGAGCCGGTTCCCAGAATTGAAAAATTCAGACTTTTATTCTTGATGCTCATTGTCTGTAAAATTCAGAAAATAGAATTTTTCTCACCGGTGCCGTGTCCTCCCACAGGGGTTTATTGGGAAAAAGGGAATTAATCCTCAATTTGATATCATTTTTGATGATTGGCCTGGAACGTAAATCATCGAATTGTTCAACAGAAATGGTTTGAAGGTGAGTCACAAGCATGTCCTTGACAATCGGTAGCCTAGCTGCCATCCAAGCTTTTGGGATCGGGTCATTGAATGCAATCTGAATACTGCTTTTAAGGAAATACTTGTCACCTGGCATGTTGACGATGAATGTTCCCAGATCGACATACTGAGGATTTTCCAAGGGTGGAGGGCCTTCCCTGATAACTTCCGGTTCTTCTACCTCTTCCTCGCTACAACCCGTTAGCAGGATAACAATCACGGAAGAAATCAGCATCCATTTGAAGCCTTTGCTGGATTTCCAAACCATTTTTGAATGGATCCAATTCAGGTGCTTATCTGCAAATGCAGGTTATTGCAGGACAAATTCCTCAAAAAGGACTTTTTTGATCGGCTCCGGATCTACCCATTCAGGTTTTGAAGGGAAAATCTGACTAATGGCGCTGATCAGTCTTTGTCTGAGGGCCTCCCGGCTTTCTGCTTGTTTGATATCTTCAACAGATAAATCCTGTAATTCAGATAGGACGATGTCTTTGATTTCTACAATTCTAGCCGTCAGGTAGGCACTAGCCATCTCTTCACTAAGCATCAATTGAATCGTCGTTTTCAGATATCGCCTCCCATCTTTGAGATTGACAATATAGCTATCCAGGGGAAGAAAAATGGGTGCAGCCAGAGGTTCTCCCTCTTCGGTCACTTCTACAATTTCTTCTTCTGCTTCTTCTTCCTCCTCTCCACCGGTGAGGAGCAGGACCGCAACTATTGCAATGACAAGCAGTAGAACAACTGCGACTATGATGATGATTAGTTTCTTTTTACCGCCACCACCGCCGCCTTCTTCATCAGCCATCAATACTCCTTAAGAAATGCATTTTATCAAGTTTGGAGCCTGTTAGGCTCAAAAAATTGAATGAAAATTTGGCGGATTATCCTTTTCCGGGATTGTGAAATTAACAACTGCCAGCACGAAGTTCAAGTCCCGTTTCTAGGAGAAACAAGAAGATTCACCGACTGTTATCGTGATGCTACCCAATACCTTGGAGCACCTTGAAAGAACAGATCAGGATAACGCTCCCGACCGACCTTAAGCATGGCCAGAAATTTAGGAACGTATTCCTTCGTTTCCTTTCGTAGTTTCAACTTCCAGAAATTGTGGCTGCGTTGATTTTTCATGATTTTATCGAGGTAATTAGGTCCCCCGTTGTAGCCTGCCAAAGCCAACCGCCAGTCATAATTAAATCGCCGACCAAGTTCATTCAGATATCGTGCCGCGGAATGAGTTGCTTTACGCCAGTTTAACCTGTCATCTGAAAACCAACCGACACGCAATCCATAATCCGTAGCTGTTGCCTTGGTGAACTGCCACATTCCTAAAGCACTGCCGGAATTTGCTCGGGTATCGAAACAGGATTCAAGGATTGGGAGGTGTGCCAGTTCTGGGGGCAATCTGTATTTGTAAAAAACCCTGTGAATGTAATGGAGGTAGCCTTTTTGTTCTGCACGCTGGAGACAAATCCGGACATGAGTGTTTTTTCTGTAGATGTTGACAAAACGCTCGATTCTTTGATTGCTTTCAATCCAGGTTTCTGGATACTGATCCTGGATGCCATATTGTTTTCTGGGAGACAGGGGTCGTTTGCTGCAGCCACTCATGACGAACACCACCAGCAGCATGAATGGCAGACCGAATCTCAGGAAATAATTTAGTTTTGTTAAAGTGGATCGTATGTATGGGTTTTGAGCATTTTGCATGGATATATCTCAGCGTTTGAAGTCCTTTTCAGTTTTTTGGCTACATTCATCTGTTCGGATTCCGTTCCGAACAGGGCGAATAATGCAGAACCACTTCCACTTACTGATGCACCTAATGCGCCATGCTTTAAACAAAGGGTTTTGAGCTGATGGAGTTCAGGGAATTTCCTAAACAAAGTGAACTCGAATCGGTTTTCCAGATTCTTTGTGAGTTTATGAGGATTTGTGATGGTCGGGGGAGGTTCCATCTGTTGAGGGATACAATCCCGAAAGGCCTCGGCAGTTGAAATCGAAAACGACGGTTTAAGAATCACAATCGGCATTGAAGGATGGTCTTTCAATGGCCGTATGATTTCTCCGATTCCTCGAACTTCGGAGGGACGAGGATCGATAAAAAAAGGAACGTCTGCTCCAAGTGACAAACCGATTTGTTTGAGTTCATCTCTAGAAAAGGGTTCTTTATGAAGGTGGTTTAGGACATGCAACATTGCTGCTGCATCCGCGCTGCCTCCTCCAAGTCCTGCAGCAACAGGGATTTTTTTTTCAAGCCGGATTTTCAGATTGAGTGGAATCCCAATTTGTTTCTGAAAAAGCTCAGCGGCCTGAAATACTAAATTTTTTTTGGGTGTCTCATTGAAATCCACCCCGGAAACCTCTAGTCCAATCCCCCCGCAATTTATGGATTCCACTTCGAGCAAGTCATAGAGGCTGACTGGAACGAGGTGGCTGCAAATTTCGTGATACCCGTCTTCACGTTTGTGAAGCAGGTGAAGGAGGGTGTTGATTTTAGCAGGAACCAGGACTTTCATCCCTGGTACAGAAGGATCAGAACCATTTTCAAATGCTCATGATTGAACCAAGGGATTCAGTCACTCAAAGGATCATCCTTTCATGAATGTGCTGGATGACACGCCTTTTTCAACCAGTCCCGGTGTTGTTTGTTTTCCAGCATATTTTCGAGTTTTCCGAATGTTTTTTCATGATATTGATCGAGCCATTGTAGCTCATCGGATGCCAACAGGTCTCGGTCGATAAGATTTTGGTCAAAGGGCACAAACATCAGGGTTTCAAAACCAAGCCAGGCTTTTCCTCCAGGATGTTGGTGAAGTCCGGATTCCATTGATTTTACCCGGCAAAGGTTTTCGAGACGGATTCCTCCCCAACCTGATTCATAATAACCCGGTTCGTTGGAAATGATCATCCCAGGTTTCAGGGCAACATCATGGGAAACTGGAGAAATGCGCTGAGGGCCTTCATGAACGTTGAGAAATGCACCGACTCCGTGGCCTGTCCCATGACCGTAGTCGAGGCCTGCGTTCCAGAGACCGGAACGGGTGATCGAGTCCAGTGCAACTCCATGGGTGCCTTCCGGGAAAACCTGTTTGGAAAGCCGGATATGGGCTTGCAGCACGAGAGTGTAGAGTTCTTTCTGTTTGGAAGTCGGCCTCCCTAGGCTCACGGTTCTGGTACAGTCAGTGGTTCCGCCTGAACACTGAATTCCTGAATCGACCAAAAGCATTTCTTCTGGCTCCAGGGGTTTCTTATCGCTTGGAGGGCCATAATGAACAATGGCCCCGTTAGAGCCTGCACCGGCTATTGTGGGGAAACTCAATTCGACGTATCCAGTTTCATTCGAATATTCTTTTTGAAGCTCCTCCGCGAACCAGGCTTCACTGGCAGGAAGGGACAGTTTCAAGCGTTCTTCTAGTTGGGCCAGGGTCCTCACCAATGCTGCTGCTGCATGCAAGTGAGCTTGTTCGGAGCAGGTGATTTCGACCCTGTTTTTACAGGCCTTAGCCAAGACCACGGGATTTTGAGATTCCAGCACCTGCGAGGCATCAAAAACCGTCTTTGTGCCCATCGTTGTTGCATCAGGATCGAGCCAGATTTTCAGAGTGGAATTGCTCGCCAAATCCTGAATAAAGCTTAAATAATTTTCATAAAGTTCAAATTCCCATTCCGGCCGCTGCTCTGCAATTCCTGAATCCGGATGATGGCAGAAACACAAAGCGCGTTCTTGCAGAATCACTGCATAGGACTCAAAGACTGGATTGTGTGCAACATCACTTCCCCGGAGATTAGTCAACCATGCAATCTCATCAAGCATGGATAGAACCAAAACATCGGCTCCTTCTTGATTCATTTTTTTTCGGATTTTTTGGAGTTTGCTCGAACTTGATTCTCCCGTCAGTTCTTCTCCAAGAGGGTAGAGGGTATGGTTTACAGAATTTGGCCGATTGTCCCAGACATGGTCAACAAGGTTTTCTTTCAAAACCGCCCAAGTATGACCGGCTTTTTCCCAGGAAGCCTGATAACGTTTCCACTGTTTGGGAGTGATCGTGTAAGGGGCGACTGCAATTTTCAATGGTTTCAAATCCTGTTGTGCAATCCATTTGTGTGCATCGAAAACTCCTTCCATTCCGAGTTTATGAACTTCAAACAAACTCCTGCATTCCTCTTCTGCTTGTAGGTGATAGCGTGAATCAACGAAAAGGTGTGAACGTCCCTCACGCATTATGACTACTGTTCCCGCAGATCCCGTGAATCCTGAAATAGCTTTAAGACGCCGATTATGAAGGGGGAGATATTCGTTCAAATGTCCATCGGATGAAAGCACCATAAGTGCATCCAGATCCAACTCTTCGAGCTTATTTTTTACCAAATTGATACGGTCTTTAAACATGTCGTTCTTGCCTAAACAAGCCTAGGGTGATTCATTTGAAACGCTTCACAGTACGAAAACAAAAAAGGAAGGGCCATAAAATATGTATGCTCTTGCCCTTAAGTTTAAAAAAATATCATGATCCATTGAAGCTGAGCAAAAACCCAATCTAGTTGTGAAACAGCAATATAAGTTTTAAACGTTGGAAGGCTCAGTAGTTCTAATGTAAGACCAATTCCTGCCCTGGATCTTGATCCACTGATCCATCCAGACAGAAGAAATATCGTTTAAGCTTTTCCCCACGCCTAGACTTTCTCGGAGCCCCTGGAACTTTGCTATTTGGTCAGCAGTGGACCTGCGGTTTTAATATTGGATGGGCTGTTTTTTTCAAATTTCTTGAAATTTTCTACAAACATGGATGCCAGTTTTTTTGTCGCCAGATCATAGGCTTGAGGATCACTCCAAGTCAATTCGGGTTGCAGCACTTCATCAGGAACTCCCGGACATCGAGTGATCATTTCCAAACCGAATACCTGGTCTCTTTGGGTTGGAGCATTTTCTAAGCTGCCTTCTAGGATGGCATCCACAATCGCCCGACTGAATTTGAGCGACATCCGTTGGCCTGTCTCGAAACCACCTCCAGACCAGCCGGTGTTCACTAACCAGACAACGGTCCCGTGGCGTTTGATCCTTTCTGCCAGCAATTCGGCGTATTTACTCGGATGCCAGACCATGAATGCCGCACCGAAACAGGCAGAAAAGGTGGCTTCCGGTTCAGTCACTCCAACTTCTGTACCTGCCACCTTAGCTGTGTAACCGCTGATGAAATGATACATCGCCTGCTCAGGAGTCAGACGGCTCACAGGTGGCAGTACCCCGAAGGCATCACATGTTAGAAAGAGAATGTTTTCCGGATGCCCCCCAAGACAGGGCAACTGTGCATTTTGAATAAATTCAAGAGGATAGGAAGCTCGTGTGTTTTCGGTGATAGAGGAATCACTGTAATCAACTTGTCTTGATTCAGGATTGTATACCACGTTTTCAAGGACGGTTCCGTAACGGATGGCATGGTAAATATCCGGCTCCTTTTCCTCACTGAGGTCTATGCATTTGGCATAGCATCCTCCTTCGATATTGAAAATTCCATCGTCGGTCCAGCAATGTTCGTCATCTCCGATCAAAGACCGATTTGGGTCAGCAGAAAGGGTCGTCTTACCCGTTCCTGAGAGTCCGAAAAATAATGCCACATCTCCTTTGGAACCTAAGTTTGCTGAACTATGCATGGAAAGGACACCCTTTTTGGGCATGATGTAATTCATGATAGTGAAGACCCCTTTTTTCATCTCCCCAGCGTATTCTGTGCCGAGGATGACAAATTCCCCTCTTGCAAAACTCAGGTCTACACTGGTCCTGGAGGTCATGTATTTGGTATGAGGATTTGTTGGAAATTTTCCTGCATTGAAAATCACGTAATCCGGTTCACCAAACTCCTCCAGTTGCTTTTCATCAGGCCTGATGAGCATGTTGTGCATAAACAACGCGTGATAGGGCCGGCTGGCAATGACTCTGACCTTGATCCGGTATTTAGGATCCCAACCTGCAAATCCGTCAGTAATGTAAAGCCGGTCACAGATGTTCAAATAGTCGATCGCCCGTTCTCTGACAATCAGAAATGTGTCCTCATCGATGCCAATGTTGACATCTCCCCACCAGATGTCGTCTATGAATTCAGGTGTGGCCACGATTCTCTTGTCTTTTGGGCTTCTTCCAGTTTTTTCTGAGGAAGATACGATCAATGCCCCAGAACTGGAAACCGCTGAGTCATTTTCATGGACCAGGGCTTCTTCATAGAGAACGGCAGGGTTAGCATTTCGAAGAACATTTGAACTGTGAATTCCATAGGGAGCAAGTAGTTCTGAAAACGGATCAGTCATATTTCCTCTTATTTTTTGTCTATGAGAAAAGAAGGGATTCACTCAGAAGCAAATTCCTGATTTTCAATCAATTTTCGGGGTCAATAAAGTTGAAAGCCCTGACAAAATGTTTATTTAAAGTGTGATAGGTATGCCCTATGACTTGATCTGCAATCCACCGTGAAATTCTGGATGCCCACACAAACATAGATGAAATAATTATCTACTAAAAATTGCTTTAAGAAAATGAAAATCCTTCGGATTCATCTTCATAGGTGACGGTCAAAACTTCTTCTGCGGTAGTGAAACCCTTGAGAGCTTTATCCGTGCCATCCATTTTGAGTGTTTTCATCCCCTCAACAACAGCCTTCTGTTTGATGGCCTGTGAGTCACTATTCGTCATTATTACATTTTTGACCCGATCATTTATTATCAAAAGTTCATGGACTCCGATCCTACCGCGATATCCGGTTTCCCTGCAATTGCCGCAACCTGTACCTTTGAACAGTTTGATCGGTTCAGAAGAAGTGTGATTGATTCCTAGTTCACGAAGTTCCTCCGGGTGTGCTTCATATGCATTACGGCAGTCCAGGCAGATTTTTCGAACCAAACGCTGAGATAGTATTCCAATGATGGTGGAGCTAACCAGAAACGGTTCGATCCCCATGTCAATCAGACGTGTAACAGTTGCTGGGGCACTGTTGGTATGTACCGTGCTGAAAACAAGGTGTCCGGTCAAGGCGGCTTGAATCGCGATCTGTGCGGTTTCCGAGTCACGCATTTCACCGACCATGATCACATCTGGATCCTGCCTCAAGACCGAACGCAGGGAATGCGCGAAAGTCAGTCCAAGTTTTGGGTTTACTTCGATCTGACTGTATCCTGCGAGTTTGTATTCCACAGGTTCTTCAATGGTGATCACATTTCGTGAGCGGTGATCGATGCAGGCAAGAGTTGCATAAAGTGTTGTAGTTTTACCGCTACCAGTAGGACCGGTGACAAGTACGATGCCACCGCTGCGTTGAATCATTTTTTGATATGGTTGAAGCACCTCTGGAAGCAACCCTAGATGTTCCAGCTTCATCAGTTTTTCATCCTGGTAGAGCAACCGCATTACGATTTTTTCTCCATGAACCGTAGGAATGGTCGAAACACGGATATCAATTTTTTTCCCAGCAATCAGGACCATCGAACGCCCATCCTGAGGCAAACCTTTTTGCGCGATGTCTAGCCTTGACATGACCTTGATCCTGTTAACGACCGTCACATGAACCTGACGAGGGATGATGGTGATCTGATGTAGAATCCCATCGATGCGGTAGCGAACTTGCGTTTCGCCTGGAGCAGGATCGATATGAATATCACTCGCTTCTTCCTTGGCGGCTTGCCAGAGCAAACTGTTAACGAGGCGTTTGACCGGTTCCTCATCTGTGGCTTCTAACAAATCCTCAGGCTCTTCGATTCCCATGATGCTCTCGAATTCCTCAACGGTATCGAGTTGGTCTACGGCATCTGCGGTGGATGCACTGGATTCGTCATAACTTCGATTGATCAAATCCAACAAAGACTGAGGAGTGGTGACTAGGGCCTGTACATGGCATTTGCATCGACGACCAAGATCATCCATTGCCTGAGATTCTGCAGGATCATCGACTGCCACCTCCAAAATCCCTTTCTGCCAACGTACCGGGAAGAACATGAAACGCTTGGCGTATCGGATAGGGATCATCGAGGTGAATTCTTTTGCTGCGGGGGCCTCTTCAATGGTTTCCTGGTATTCGAGATCATAATAGGCTGCCAAAGCCTGCTGGTAGAGAGTTTCAGAGGTAAGCTTGTATTTAATCAACAATTCCTTAAGTTTTTTAGGCTCATGCCTGTAACCCAGTAGTTGCTCATGAAGATTTTCCAGTCCTGTCGAATCCATGTCGAATTGACTGACAAGCACTTTAATTATTGGGTGATAGGCTTCAAACTCCAACATATTCATCTATTTTTTGGTTATCTTACGTAAAGGAACTTTATTACATGCATAATTACAATTAAATGATTAAATCGGTACTTGAAATCCATTAGCTTTGCAATAAGACTAGAAACAAATATTCTGTTCAGTTGAAATTTAAGAGCAAAATCTGATTTTATCCAAATAGGAAATTGTTTCATGAGTTTTTTTTGGAAAGGCTACGACCCAATCATTTTACATGCCCCTCCCGATTTATTGTGATGTTAAACTGTGATCAAAGGTAAGGATGAGCTCACAAATCTTAACAAATTATAATGTTGACGATGGAGTGAACCGATTTCAGACATCCAATCCAGCAGGACTGGAAGACATTCTGAAAAACCTTGGACCTGAATTGGCACTGCTCGAAGAAAACATCATCCGTGATATTCAAACGGATGTCGAACTGCTTAATACCGTTTCTCAACACATCCTACTTGCAGGAGGGAAACGGCTACGTCCGGCATTGGTATTGCTGGCTTCTTCATTGTTTCAGCCAATCGAGGAATCCTCTCTCAGGGCGGCACAGGTGGTGGAGTACCTTCATACCGCGACTCTCCTTCATGATGATGTGGTTGATGGAGCTGAAACCCGAAGGGCTCAAAAAGCGGCCCGCCAAATTTGGGGCAATGAGGCCAGTATCTTGAGTGGAGATTTTCTGCTTTCCAAGGCCTTTCACATGTTGACCACGCTCAGCAATTTAGAGGTACTCAAAATCATGTCTCGAACTACAACCCTGATGGCGGAAGGAGAAATCCTCCAATTGACCCGGGAGGTTGGATCAGAAGATGAGGAGATGTATCTCAGGATTATTTATCTGAAAACTGCTTGTCTCTTCAGCAGTGCAGCACAAACCGGAGCGGTATTGGCTGGCGCTCCTGATGAAATGTCTGAAGTGCTTAAACGCTACGGAGAAGCACTGGGAATGGCTTTTCAAATCGTTGATGATGCGCTGGATTATGTTGAAAGTCCACAAACAGGGAAAAATCATGGAACCGATCTAAAGGAAAGGAAAATGACCCTTCCGTTGATTCATCTGATTCGGCAAGCCAGCTCTGCAGATAAAAAATTTCTTTTGGATTTAATTAAGGAAAAGAAAATAGGAGTGGAGCAGGTAAAAAAAGTTACCCAAATGATTTCTGATTATAACTGTATTGAATACAGCCTTAAAAGGGCAGGGGATTATGTAGAGTCAGCTTTGGCAGAAACCGAAAGGATGCCGGATTGCCATGCCAGAGATTCCCTGAGGCAATTGGCAACCTATGTTCTCAGTCGAAGTCATTAAAAAACTATTATAAACGACGATTGACTTTGATTCTTCACCAGTTGCTTTTAGATCAATCCACAGTAACCTGTTCCGATTTAGCCGGAATGGAGTGTTTTCCATAGAGTTCTTTCCAGCGTGCAGCACGCCTCGAGGCCTCACCCAACGAGGTCAGTACGTCCTTAAGCTGGAGCGGTTTTTCAAAAAAATCATAAGCACCTCCTTTCATACACTGAATCACATGAGGCAAGGTACTGTGGGCCGTCATGATGTAAATCTGCATCAGCGAGTTCATTTCCTTGATCTGATGCAGTAACTCGATACCGTTCATTTCGGCCATCATGATGTCAGAAATCACGACATGGAAAAAACTGCGCTGAAGGATTGAAAGCGCTTCTTCACCGCTTTTTGCAGTGCTGACGCGGTAACCTTCTTTTTCAAGTGCTTTGTTCAGTACAAGTCTGATATTCTCATCATCATCGACGATCAAAACACTCAATTCACTTTTTGAAGCTTTGTTCATGAATCCTGTTTTATGATTAAGTTGGTGATCCCCCTCTCAGGGACTTTAAATAAGTTATTCGGTCTTTAGCGGTCATGGCGCTGTTTCCCACCAGACAGGCATCGCAAGGAATTTCCATCAGACGCTGCAAATCTTCAGGCTTATCAACGCAACTTGCGCTGATGAGAACCCTTTCTGGTTGTTCTTTCCAATCCCTAAGTTTTCGGTGCCTCTTCCACCAATCCAAGGTGACGTTCACGCTTCCTTGCTGATAAGTTTTAGAAGGCTCTTCCGGAATAGCTGCTATAGGACGGTTGTTGATCATCAGGATCTTTGGATTGGCTTCAAGAGTTCGTGGCAGTTCTTCTTCCAACGAACATTCCACAACAGGTTCCAAGCTCCACTTCCGACAATGTTCCATCATCATTGTTAATTCCTGTTGATCAAAATAATAAGCCAATAGAAGAGATGCAGAAGCTCCCCGGATCCGTCCTTCCAAAAGCTGGTATTCACTGACAATGAATTCCTTATGCAACAGTGGAAGATCTAGATTTTTCTGGACCTCCGATAATGTTTCCATGCTTCCACCGAACCAGTTCTGATCCGTCAGCACGGATACTGCCGCAGCACCTCCTGATGCATAATCACTCACGATCTGTACCGGGTCCAGTGTCTGAGTATTAACCCTGCCTGGGGCCCGGGCTTTAACTTCGGCTATGATCTCAGGATAGCCTTCTTCCTTCCTTCTTACTGCCTCCCTGAAATTTAGCGGCCGATCCAGATTCAGAGCCTGTTCCCTCAATTCTTCCAGAGAGTCCTCAGCGGATCTTTTGAGGATTTCCTCTTTTTTCAGATCGCACATCCGGTCTAGGAACGTTCTCATGCGGAGGTCATGCCAAAAATTTCAGGATTCAAGAGTTCTTTCCTTTCTAATCGTCCATGAATTTCAGATTGAATAAAAAGTTTTGTGAAAGACCTGCTTTATAGGGTTTCAGAATTCCAATCTTTCCAGAATGAGGCCATTGATGCGAAGGAAATGCCAGGAGTTTGTTTTTTGAGAAATATTTTGGTTTGGGAAAAATATGTTTTCGAATTATCTCGCATGGTTTTTGAATGAGATGGAAGTGTCTATTTTTAAAATATTGATTTAATTGATTAATTTTAATGGAATCAAATTTGCATATATTTATGATAATTTAACTAATGACAGGAGGTCATAATGGAATTGGAAATCACGAGAAACAAAATTGATGATGCCATGCAGCGTTTTTTGGCTCGCGGAGGTAAGATCAAAAAAATCGATCACATTGCGGGAGAGCCTGTGATGGGAAAGGATTATCTGCTTTCGGAAGAAATGCTGGAAATGGTGGAAACCGAAGATTCTGATTTTTATTAGGCAAAAATAATAGACTTGCTGCTAGCCAGACGGGAACAAGATAAGCTGACTGTCCTGAGCGGTGTGAAGTTCACGGCAGATCAGTCTTAGGTCCCGTCTACAAGATTGATCGACGAGGATGATTGGCGAAAAAGTTTATCCATAGAGATTTGAAAGGTCTCAAAAATAAAGATCCTGAACCTTCTTTCAGGATCTTTATTTCATCCCTTGAAATACGATGTTGACGCTGCTGAGTTGGAATATTCAGTATGGGAAAGGGGTGGACGGACGAATTGACCTTTGTCGCATCCGTGATGGAATCCTAGAAACCGCGGATGCAGACATTGTCTGCCTTCAGGAGGTTTCCCGGTTTGAACCGGGAACCTCCAAAGGTGCTGATCAGTTACAAGCCTTTCAGGAATTCTTTCCGGACTACGAGGCCTTCTATGGTCCTGCCTATGACCGTTCCGAGGGTGTAGACGGAAAGAGGAGACAGTTTGGAAACCTCGTTTTGTCCCGCATTCAGGTCAAGCAGGCCGTTCATCATGTACTTCCCAGTCCTCCTGATCCTGAAAATCGTTTCATGCTTCGACAAGCCAGCGAATTGCAACTGTCATATCAAGGCTTTTCCTTTAGGTTGGTCAACACCCATCTTGAATACTTTTCAGAGAAACAACAACTGGAGCAGGTACACCGTCTTCGGGAATTTCATCAACTCGCCTGCGCCATGAATCTTAATCCTGGAATTGATATGCCAGGAACTCCTTTTGAACAGTTGAATCCTCCCGTGGAAGTCATCATTTGCGGGGATTTTAATTTTACTCCTGAAAGTGAATCCTACCGACAGATGTTGGCATCTACCCCTGAGGGCATACCAGTTTTGCGAGATGCTTGGAATGTGCTTCATCCTGGGGAAGTGAGGGATCCGACCTGCGGAGTCTTTGATCGAAAACAGTGGGGAGAAGGTCCTCACTGCAGGGACTATTATTTTGTCAGCAGCAATCTTGATCAACGGCTCGAATCCATCTTCATCAATCTCACCACCCGGGCATCGGATCACCAACCCGTTGTGCTTCAAATTCAGGAAAGATGATAAGACTGCTTCAGGTTGGAATTTTTATCTTCTTTATCAACGGTTGTGATCCATCCTCTCAACATCTTTTTTATCCAAGAACCGAGCACCAGTATGTAGTTACATGTGTGCATGGGCATAATTGTTTCCGGAAAGCAGACCTGATCTGCGGAAACAACTACCAACTGCATGTGATGAAGCCCTTTGCAGACCCCCCTCATCTACTCATCGAATGCCATTAAGCAAGAATATGAATTGATTCTCCAGTTTGAAAAAGTATCGAATTTGCATGGTTGAATTTGTTTCCGGATTCTTTCCGAAATTTAACCAGGAACCAGTCTTTGTATTCCCATACCCATCCTTTTCACAGAATATCTCTCTTTTCCGGGTTGATCCTCCTCTTTTCCTGCTCCCTTGTGGATGCTGAGGAGTTTGGAAGACTGCGCTATTTCGTTTTTTCTGGTAACCAGGGAAAAATCACTCACGGAACCAATTCTTCGGAAGACTCCATCCAGTCTCAGGGAGCTTCGGTTCATCTTGTCTTTGCCAATGGTATGGGATTTGGACCGGCGATGATGACGACCAAGACCACTCTTGACTCCAAATCACATACGCTCTATAGCGAGAACATTGATATCTCCTATACTTTTGGTGGAGAGTGGAGCTTTTCCATCGGATACGGTCGAGCGATGAATGGAAGGGGTGACATCAAAAATGGAGATGAATACGTGACCAGTTCGGTCAAAGGAGATGCTATGTTCATTTTAGTAGGGATTCCTTTTGTTTTTGGCGAACTGTTAGGAGGCGTACGGGGAAGTCAGCATGAATTTGGATCGTATCTGAAAAATGAAAACGGAACCGAATCCAAACTGGATCAAAACATCAGCATTCAAGCAGTTCAGATGATGCTGGGTTACGGGCTTCACTTCTGAGAAGATACCTCTCAATCTTCTTCCGTGTCATTCTGGTACCAGAAAATACAGTTCATTTGGAATATCATCAGTATCGCTCAATAGTATGACCTCTGAAACAGATCTGAGCTATATGATTCAGGCCTTGAAACTTGGAGAAGAGGTAAAAGGAACAACAGGGGATAACCCTTGGGTCGGTTGTGTGATTATTAAAGAAGACCAGATCCTTGGCCGTGGGGCAACACAACCACCAGGGGGATTTCATGCTGAAGCCGCAGCCATTTCCGATGCTCTGGAAAAAGGACACTCCTTGGAAGGTTCCACCCTATACTGCAGTGTGGAACCCTGCTCTTTTAAAGGACGGACTCCTTCATGCGCGGAAGCCATTGTCCGATCAGGGATCCGGCGTGTTGTTGCAGCCATTCGTGATCCACATCCAAAAGTGAATGGGGAGGGATTCCTGATTTTAAAGGAAGCAGGAATTTCCGTCATTGAAGGTCCTGGGGCTCAACAAGCAGAAGTTTCTCTGCAAGAATGGCTGGATGGACACAGATCATGAGCGAATCAAGAGAATATCCAAGCCGGCCTATCTGTGGAGTAGGTATTGTCGTTTTTGACCGACATAAGGTTCTCCTCATACGCCGTGGAAAACCTCCACGCCAGGGCGACTGGAGCATCCCGGGCGGGAAACAGAAACTAGGCGAAACACTTCAGGAGGCGGCGCGGCGGGAAGTTCAGGAAGAAACTGGAATTGAAATAGGTCCACTCAAGTTGGTAGACGTCGTCGATTCGATTTTTAAAGATTCTCAGCAAAGGATTCAATATCATTACTGCCTGATTGATTGGATGGGCGAATACCAATCTGGCACTTTAAATGCCGCGGATGATGCAGCTGATGCAAAATGGTTTGATGTGAACGCACTTCAGACTCTTGGACTTTGGGATAAAACACTTGAAATCATCAAAAAGGCAGATGAATTACGAAAACAATAAAACTCAAATGATTTCAGTAATAATTGTTATGTGTGACGAATATTGTAGTTTTAAATTGTATAACCCATTTTGTTTTTAAAACATGATCTTTGCAGTGATTGGCGCTGGAGCAGTTGGTGGTTATTTTGGGGCGAGGCTACACGAAGCAGGGCACACGGTCCGTTTCCTAGCACGGGGTTCGCATCTCAAGGAAATACAAAATAAGGGACTTCAACTGAAAAGCATTTCAGGTGATTATCATGCCAAAAACATTGAAGCCTTTGACAAGATTGAAAAAATTGGACCAGTAGATGTAGTGCTGGTTGCGGTTAAAGCCTGGCAGGTTAAAGAAATTGCAGAACAGTTGCTTCCAATGGCAAAGTCAGAAACATTCTTTGTCCCTTTACAAAATGGCGTGGAAGCCCATGCACAGTTGTCCTCAATCCTGGGTAAGGATCGTGTGCTGGGAGGATTGTGCGGGTTGATTGCCTTCCTTGAAAAACCAGGTTTGATCCGCCACGTTGGAGCCGACCCCTTCCTGACTTTTGGAGAACAAAACAAAAAATTTTCCAAAAGAACCAAAGATCTTGAGAAATCTCTATCCAATTGCCGTGGCTTAACAGGAAGACTCAGTGATGATATCGAAAAGTCCGTCTGGGAAAAATTCCTGTTGATCTCTGCTTTCAGTGGTGTTGGAGGAGTTACAAGAATGCCAATTGGAATCATCCGTAGTATTCCTGAAACCAGAAAGATGCTGGATGATGCACTGAGGGAAGTAGCGGATGTCGCAAATTCAAGAGGGATTGATCTCAATGAAAATATTCTTAAAAAAACTTGGCAATTCTTTGATACCCTTCCTCCTCAAGGAACAGCCTCCATGCAACGGGATTTGATTGAAGGGAAACCTTCTGAACTTGAATCCCAAACAGGGGTGATCGTCCGATATGGTAAACAATCCAAGATTCCAACTCCGATCAATTCTTTCATCTACAATACTCTTTTGCCTTCTGAAAAAAAAGCACGAGGAGATTTGAATCTTCCATAAATTTTGTTAATTATTTTATGGATAAATATTGATTCAATGTGTGTAAATTTGATGACCCCGTAAGAACTCAAACCCATCGAAATCCAGTTGGATTGAGAT
>Ga0208278_1000022_pt1 | contig 67053 bp, 55 predicted proteins | sample ETN01SmetaG_FD_185794 | JGI IMG/M metagenome (GOLD analysis project Ga0208278, IMG submission 185794) | Marine microbial and viral communities from oxygen minimum zone, Eastern Pacific Ocean - ETNP2014F12-01SV259 (SPAdes) (version 2) | ecosystem: Environmental > Aquatic > Marine > Oceanic ...
CGAATATGGAAGAAATAGCCAAAGAAACACTGCTGGCAAACCTGGAACAGGAAATGCGTCGTTCCTACCTCGATTACGCGATGAGCGTCATCGTTGGCCGGGCGCTGCCTGACATTCGCGATGGCCTCAAGCCGGTTCACCGCCGTGTCCTGTACGCTATGTCTGAGCTTGGCAATGACTGGAACAAAGGCTACAAGAAATCCGCCAGGGTGGTTGGTGACGTCATCGGCAAGTACCACCCACACGGTGATTCGGCGGTTTACGACACTATCGTGCGCCTGGCTCAACCGTTTTCTCTGCGCTACCCCTTGATTGATGGCCAAGGGAACTTCGGTTCGGTGGATGGTGATTCACCAGCGGCGATGCGATACACAGAGATTCGGCTGGCGCGAATCGCCCACGAACTACTTGATGACCTTGATCGGGAAACAGTGGATTTTGTCCCCAACTATGATGAGACTGAGAGCCAACCAGCAGTTCTTCCCGCCAGTTTCCCCAACCTGCTGGTCAACGGATCTACGGGGATCGCCGTCGGAATGGCGACCAATATCCCGCCGCACAACCTCACCGAGGCCATCAACGCTTGTCTCGCGCTTATTGACAACGAGAAAGTCAGTATCGGTGATTTGATGAAGCACATTCCGGGTCCTGACTTTCCGACCGCGGGCATCATTAACGGCAGCCGCGGAATAAAGCAGGCTTACCAGACCGGTCGCGGCAAAATCTACGTACGCGCGCGGGTGGCAACAGAGGCAGACTCCCGGCGCGACCGCACTTTACTGGTTGTGACAGAACTACCTTACCAAGTAAATAAGGCAAGGTTGCTTGAGAAAATCGCTGACTTGGTAAAGAACAAACGTCTTGAGGGTATTTCAGGTTTGCGCGATGAATCCGACAAGACCGGTATGCGCATGGTCATCGAGTTAAAGCGCGGTGAGGTGCCTGAGGTGGTTTTGAACAATCTGTATCAGCATACCCAGATGCAAACCGTGTTCGGGATTAACCTGGTCGCGTTACGGAACAACCAACCGAGAATTTTCAACCTGCGGGAGATTCTGGAGGATTTCATTCGGCACCGGCGCGAGGTTGTGACCAGGCGTACGATTTTCGAGTTGCGAAAGGCCCGGGCCCGGGCCCATGTGCTGGAGGGTCTGGCCGTGGCACTGGCTAACCTGGACCCGGTCATTGCCCTTATCAAGGCGGCAGCTAATCCGGCGCAAGCGCGGGAATCTCTGTTGCGGGAGACCTGGGAGCCGGGCGCAGTCGCAACCATGCTGGATCACCTCGATACCGATGTTTCACGCCCAGACGGCTTGGGGCAAGGTTTCGGGCTGACCGAGGAAGGCTATAGGCTTACCACTACCCAGGCCCAGGCCATCCTGGACTTGCGCTTGCACCGCCTCACTGGGCTAGAACAGAACAAGATCCGGGATGAGTACGGTGAGATTCTTAAACGCATCCGTGACCTGTTGGTAATTCTGCAGGACGCAGAACGCCTTATGCAGGTGGTGAGGGGGGAACTTACCGATATCCTTAAGCGCTACGGTGACGAGCGGCGTACCGAGATTACGGTCGAACATTTGGACCTCGACGATGAGGACTTGATTCCGCGTGAGGACGTGGTGGTCACACTCTCTCACGAAGGCTACGCAAAATCCCAACCCCTAGCTGACTATCAGGCTCAGCGTCGCGGTGGCAAAGGCCGGGTTGCGACCCGCACCAAAGAAGAAGATTTCGTCAAGTCGCTGTTCATTGCCAATAGTCACGATACGATCCTGTGTTTTTCCAATGTTGGGAAGGTCTACTGGCTGCGGGTATTCCAGTTACCCCAGGCCGGTCGGATGGCCCGCGGTCGACCGCTAGTCAATCTTTTGCCGCTAAAAAAAGGCGAACAGATTACTGCGGTGCTGCCGCTTAATGGCTTTGACCAAGGTCGTTACATATTCATGGCTACTCGGGACGGAACGGTCAAGAAGTGCGCGTTGGAGAAATTTTCGCGCCAGCGGACTGTTGGCCTGCGAGCGCTGGAACTTGCGGAGACCGACGAACTCGTCGGTGTCGGCCTAACCGACGGCGATTCCGACATTTTACTGTTCAGTTCTTCAGGCAAGGCGATTCGGTTTGCCGAGTCGGACGTTCGAGAAATGGGGCGGACCGCGCGAGGGGTTCGTGGCATCGCACTAAAGACAGGACAGTCAGTGATCTCCATGATCATCGTTGCCAACGACAGCAAAGACTATCAAGTTCTAGTTGCTACAGAACATGGCTATGGCAAGCGTACTGAGCTCGCTGGATTTCCGACTAAACGGCGCGGTGGCCAGGGAGTGATTGCAATAAAAGTCGAGGGGCGAAACGGTGCACTGGTCGGAGCAGAACTGGTATCCGACATCGATGAACTGATGCTGATCACCGATGGTGGGCGCCTAGTCCGGACGCGGATCACGGAGATATCAACCCTTGGCCGAAATACCCAGGGAGTCAGGCTGATTAGTCTGCGTGATGGCGAGAACCTAGTCAGTATTGGTGGGGTAGATGAAGCTAACGGGGCTGATAACGGCACCACTGGCGGGCAGGCTAATTGATTTTACCCGGAGACGTGAGTAAGGCTGTCGTGGTGTTATTCATTCAGGAAGTAGATCATGGATGATGGGAAATGTAAGGTGCTGGTCTACGACAACATTTCGGAGACTGGGCTGGAGCACTTATCCAAAGACCGCTATCAGGTCAATGCCGACACCGGTGATCCTGACGCGATCCTGCTACGCTCCAGGAACATGCAGGAAATGAAGATCAATTCCAGTCTCAAGGCGGTTGGCAGAGCGGGCGCGGGCGTCAACAATATCCCAGTCCAACGACTAAGTGAGGCCGGGATTCCAGTTTTCAACACGCCTGGCGCTAACGCCAACGCAGTGAAGGAGTTGGTGGTGGCGGGGCTGCTGCTGTCCTGCCGCAACGTCATCCAAGCCTGGCAATATACCGAGTCCCTTGCCGGCACGCCGGAAGAGATCTCTGCAGCAGTGGAAATAGGGAAGAAGAAGTATGCCGGCTCCGAACTTCCTGGACGGACTCTGGGCATTATCGGATTGGGTGCAATTGGTCGTTCGGTTGCCGATACTGCACTACAACTCGGGATGCGGGTCATAGGTCATGATCCAATGCTGACTGTGGAAGGTGCTTGGCAGCTGCCGACAGAGGTTGCCAGGGCCTCCTCGGTGGCCGAGGTGCTCGCCAACGCTGACTTTATTACCTTCCACGTGCCGTTGACCGATGATACCCGGTACATGATCAATGAGCACACGATCCGCGCAATCCGGCCGGGCGCCTCCCTGCTTAACTTTGCCCGGGCTGGCATCGTCGAGGATTCAGCAGTGGCGAAGGCTCTGTCGACCGGCAGCCTGCACGCCTACACGACCGATTTCCCATCTCCCGAGTTGATCGGCACCCCTGGGGTTATCGCATTGCCACACCTTGGTGCGTCAACCGTGGAAGCGGAGGAGAACTGCGCAAGAATGGTCGTTGAACAGATACGAGATTTTCTGGAAAACGGCAATATTCGCAACTCGGTTAATTTTCCTGCGGTGATGTTGCCGCGCGGAACCTCCTACCGGGTGGTGGTGACGAACGCAAATGTGCCAAACATGCTCGGTCAGATCTCAACTGCCATGGCGCAGGGAGGGTTGAACATACATGATATGATCAATCAATCCCGCAATACATTGGCCTACACCGTAGTTGATACCGATAGCCCGATTGCGCCTGATATGGTGGCGCGACTGCAGGCGATCGACGGCGTGCTCCACGCACGCATCGTTTGAGTTGAGACAAACTGCGGTGGGCTATGCCGCATCTCCCGTTTTGCAACGATCATGTCAGATAAGCCTACAATCGATGAACTGCGCACCCGTATAGACAACATAGATGTAGAGTTGTTGGCGCTGCTCAACCAACGGATAAGGCTGGCGCAGTCGGTTGGCCACAACAAATCCACACAAGGCCAGGAGGTCTACCGGGCCGACCGCGAGGCACAAATCATCAGCGGGCTCGTGGCCAGGAACTCCGGCCCACTGGAAGCAGACCAGGTCAGTTTCCTGTTTCGGGAAATTATTTCGATTGCCCGGCGGGCCGAGGGGCCGCTAACAGTAGCATTGCTGGGACCGGCCGGGACTTATTCGGAAACTGCTGCTTTGAAACAGTTTGGCCACCAGATCGAGCGGCTCGAAGCTGCCAGCGTGGACGAGGTTTTCCGTTTGACCGAGTCGGGCAGCGCCACGTTCGGCGTAGTACCGGTCGAGAATTCGACCGAAGGGGGTATCAACACGACACTGGATCGATTGCTCGAAACCACGCTCGTCATTTGCGGTGAAATCGAGTTGCGAATCGAACATTGCCTGCTGGGTCACTCAGGAGGGCAGGTGCCGAGGTTGGTGATGGGTCACCAGCAGGCATTGGCACAATGCCGCCATTGGCTGGATACCCAACTACCGGGGGTCGAATCGATAGCGGTGGCAAGCAACGCCGAGGCAGCGCGCCGGGCGGTGCAGGACAGTGCCGCTGCCGCCATTGCGGCAAAGGAAACGGCTAGTCTTTATAGGCTGGCGGTCCTGGAAGAAAACATCGAGGACCAGCCCGGCAACACCACCCGATTCCTGGCTCTTGGCAAAAACCCGGTTGGCCACAGTGGCCGGGATAAGACGAGTCTTGTTATGTCGAATACCGATCGCCCTGGGGCGTTGCACGAACTGCTCGCTCCGTTACATGAAGCCGGCATCAGCATGACTCGAATCGAGTCCAGACCCATGCGGTCAGGCCTGTGGAAGTATGTCTTCTTCATTGATCTGGAGGGTCACCGTGAAGACCCGTCGGTGCGCGAGGCGCTCACACATATGCAACGAGAGGCCGCCTTTTTCAAGATACTTGGTTCTTACCCCCGGAGCACCTGATATGCCAGGCCCAGATATACAGAAAATGACAGTGCCCGGAGTGCGGCAACTGCAGCCGTACCTGCCAGGCAAGCCAACCGAGGAACTGGAGCGCGAACTCGGCATCCAGTCGATCATCAAAATGGCCTCCAATGAAAACCCACTGGGGCCACCTGCAAGGGTCAGGCAGATAATTGCAGAGCAAACGCACGGTTTAGCTCGTTATCCTGACGATTCCGGCTTCCAATTCAAGTCCGCCTTGGCAGCGTATTTAGGTGTCGATGCAGGGCAGATCACCTTCGGCAACGGCTCGAGTCAGGTGCTGGAATTAGTTGTTCGGGCCTTTGTCCAGCCAGGTGAGCGCGTGGTCATGTCCGAGTACGCATTCGTCGTGTACTCGCTTGCGGCGCAGGCTGTCGATGCTGACCTTGTGGTGGTGCCGGCCAAAAACTGGGCCCATGACCTTGAGACAATGGCGGCCAGTGTGGATGCCAACACCCGGGTGGTTTTTATCGCCAACCCGAACAACCCGACCGGCACGTGGATTGACTGTGTTGCGCTGGAAGCATTTCTCAAACGCATGCCTGACCACGTCGTTACTGTAGTTGACGAAGCGTATTTCGAGTACGTCGATGATGCGGATTTCCCCGACGCTGTTGCGCTACTCAGGCGCTGGCCCGGGTTGATCGCAACCCGTACATTCTCCAAGATCTATGCACTCGCCGGTTTGCGGATCGGCTATGCCGTGGCATCAAGCGGTATCACGGAGGTATTGAACCGGGTCCGTCAGCCTTTCAACGTTAATAGCCTAGGCCTGGTAGCAGCGTCTGAGGCGCTGACTGAAACCGAATTCGTCCAACATAGCCGGCGGATTAACAAAGCCGGCATGGTGCAGTTGTGCCAGGGCTTTCAGAAGCTCGGCCTTGAATACATCCCGTCGAAAGGGAACTTCATCAGCGTGGATGTCGGAGGCCCGGCCGAAGCTGTTTACGAGCGCCTACTGCGCCAGGGCGTGATCGTACGGCCCGTTGCCAACTACGGGATGCCCCAGCACTTGCGTATTACGATCGGCCTTGAGCAGGAGAATGACCAAGCTCTAACGGCACTCGAGACTGCCCTCGCAAGGTAGGACCGACAACTGCTTCCATGGGTGAGCCACAGCATTCGCTAGGAACGCTGACCGTCGTCGGTGTCGGGCTGATCGGGGGATCCCTGGCTGGGGCGCTCAAGGCTGCCGGATGCGTCAGTGAGGTGATCGGTTATAGCCGTAGTCAAAGGAATCTCAGGCAAGCGCTTGAACTAGGCCTCATTGATCGCTGGACAACTGATCTCACGAAAGCTGTTGCTGGTGCCAACATCGTGGTGCTCGCCGCACCGGTTTTCGCCGTGGTAAATATCTTCGCTCGGCTCGCGGACACAATCGGCAACGATACACTGGTGACAGATGTGAGCAGTGTCAAACAACCAATAATCAAAGCGGCAAGGACTCACCTTGGAGAGAATTTTACGCGCTTTGTCCCAGCCCATCCGATTGCTGGTAGTGAAAAGAGTGGCGCAACGGCGGCCCGGGCAACACTCTTTCGGGATCACTGGACCATTGTTACCCCGGTATCGGAAACTGACAGCGATGCTGTGACCTGCATAACCGGTATGTGGCGCGCCGCGGGCTCCCGCATCATCGAGATGCCAGCTGCAGATCATGATCGACTGCTGGCGATGACGAGCCATCTACCGCACGCATTGGCGTATGCGTTGGTGGCGCAACTTGGCGAGCAGGTAGGATCCGATGTCAGCTTGCAGCTCGCTGCTGGCGGCTTCTACGATATCAGCCGGATCGCCTCCAGCGATCCCGTAATGTGGCGGGATATCTTTTTGTCTAACCGCGAGCAGGTGGTAGCTCGACTGCAAGAGTATCGGGAAAGTTTGGGGAGTTTGGCGGATCTCATTGCTGCCGGCGACTCGGACGCGCTGACTGAATGGCTGGAGCGAGCCCGGGACTTGCGTGCGCGAATCGGTGCTCTGCGGACCGACAACGAGGCACCTTGAGTCGCGCGTGCACTCGATCATTTCAAACCCAAGCGGGCCACTTCTTGGCGCTGTGCGGTTGCCCGGTGACAAGTCAATCAGTCACCGCGCGGTAATCCTTGGCGCTATCGCTGAAGGAGGCACGCGAATAACAGGATTACTCGAAGCCGAGGACGTGCTAGCTACCGTGGCAGCGTTCCGAGCAATGGGTGTAACCATAGATCGTCCGGCAACAGGCCAACTGCTGATCCAGGGGATGGGGTTGCGCGGTCTACACGCGCCACCGAAGCCGCTGGATCTTGGAAATTCCGGCACCGCTATGCGCTTACTTACTGGGGTGCTGGCAGGCCAAGACTTCTGCGTTGAGCTTACCGGCGACGTATCATTAAGCCGGCGGCCAATGGAGCGAGTGATCACTCCGCTTGTGCAGATGGGAGCGAATGTTACTTCCTGCGATGGGTGTCCGCCGTTGCAAATAACACCGGCACGAGAACTAACTGGCATCAATTACCGGATGCCGGTAGCGAGCGCTCAGGTCAAATCCGCAGTGTTACTCGCGGGCCTGTATGCGTCGGGAGTTACCGAAGTGCTTGAGGATGCACCGAGCCGCGACCACACTGAGCGGATGTTGGCAGGATTCAGCAAATCAACCTGGGCGCCCGGTGACCGGGCCCGGGTCACCGGCGGTGGACATCTGACTGGTTGCAACCTGATCGTACCCGGGGACATCTCGTCGGCGGCGTTTTTTCTCGTCGCCGCCGCCATTCTACCGGGGAGTGAAGTCAGCTTACCCGAGGTGGGGGTAAATCCGACTCGCACGGGCATCCTGTCCATTCTTGCGATGATGGGAGCCGATCTTAATACGGCCAATGCGGGGAAGGCAGCGGGCGAACCCAAAGGTGATCTGCATATACGGGGTAGCGATCTCCGCGGCATCGATATCCCTGAGCGCCTAGTGCCGCTTGCCATAGATGAGTTCCCGGTCCTTGCTATCGCCGCCGCCTGTGCGGATGGCGTAACGACCATTCGTGGTGCCGGTGAACTCCGGGTCAAGGAGTCGGATCGGATTGCGGTCATGGTTGAGGGGCTAGTGCGCCTGGGGATCAAAGCTAGAGCATTGCCTGATGGAATGGATATTGTTGGCGGGCGGATTAACGGGGGCGCAGTGGACAGCTTTGGCGACCATCGCGTGGCAATGGCTTTTGCAGTTGCCGGCGCGCGGGCGCGTGGCCCGGTCACTATTCATAACTGTGAACCTATTCTGACCTCATTCCCCCAATTCGCTGATCAAGCCGTGTCTTTAGGGTTGCGCTTGAGTGAGCGCCCATGAACCGCATTCGAGTTGCTCCCGTACCGGTATTGACATTGGACGGTCCAAGCGGTACCGGCAAAGGTACGGTTGCTGCCGCCGTTGCCGAGCATACTGGCTGGCACGTGCTCGACAGTGGCGCAATGTATCGGGCGTTCGCCTTTGCGGCAAACAAGCGGGATGTAGGGCCTGACAATCCGGTTGCCCTGGAATCGGTGGGGCGCTCTGCCACTATCGAGTTTTGGGTCACGGCGTGCGACGGCATCCGTATCATCGTCGACGACGATGACGTTACTGAACAGGTACGTGGAGAGACGGCGGCGCGGCTTGCGTCCCGCTATGCCGCGGTGCCGGCGGTGCGGGCAATCCTGCTGACTCGGCAACGGGCTGCGCGGCGTTGGCCGGGATTAGTGGCCGATGGGCGAGATATGGGAGCGGTGGTTTTCCCTGATGCAGCGCTTAAGGTCTTTCTCACAGCAAGCCCCAGGGTTAGGGCAGCGAGGCGCTATAAGCAGTTGAAGAACAAGGGTTTTGATGTTAATCTCGCCAGCCTTGAAAGCGAGATCGCTGAACGAGACGAACAGGACTCGGTGCGGGAAGCGTCACCGCTGGTACCAGCAGTGGACGCGGAGATGATTGATACTTCGGACCTTGCTATTCGGGAAGTAGTAATCCGCGTTCTCAACCTGTTGGAGGAAGCACTGCCAGGCAGCAGTAGCGGTGGCCAGCACTTAACTTGAGAATAGGTTACTTCTTAAAAAACTATAGGTGGCTGGTTGCGGCCGGCTTTAATTCACATAACACATTTGTAGATCAGGAAAGCGCCGCTTTCCGGGAACCCACTTAACCATGTCTGAAAACTTCGCAGAACTTCTTGAGGAAAGTCTCAAGAACTCCGTAATGCAAACCGGCGCTGTCATTGAGGCCGAGGTGATCGATATCAACGGTGACTATGTCGTCGTCAATGCAGGCCTTAAGTCCGAGGCCGAAATCCCCGCATCTGAGTTCAGGGACGCCGAAGGTAAGGTTGCAGTCAACATCGGCGATCAGGTGGAGGTAGCGATCGAGGCGCTTGAAGACGGATTTGGGAATACCCGCCTTTCCAGGGAAAGGGCGAGAAGGGCGAAGTCTTGGGAGGTGCTAAAGGATGCCTTCGATGAGCAAAAAGTGGTGACCGGATTCCTGACAGGTAAAGTAAAAGGGGGTTTCACAATTTCACTAGATGAAGTGCGTGCATTTTTGCCCGGCTCCTTGGCCGACGTGCGGCCGGTGACTGATTCAACCTACCTTGAGAACCGGGAATTGGAATTCAAGGTAATTAAGTTCGATCAGAGTCGCAACAACGTCGTCGTATCACGTCGCGCCGTGGTAGAACAAGAAATGGCGGCTGAGCGTGATGCGTTACTTGAGAATCTCGAAGAAGGACAGGTAGTTGACGGTGTGGTCAAGAACCTGACCGATTACGGCGCATTTGTGAACCTCGGTGGGTTGGATGGGCTTTTGCATATCACCGATATCGCCTGGAAACGGGTAAAGCACCCTTCCGAGATCCTGAGCGTGGGACAGGAACTAAAGGTCAGAGTATTGAAGTTCGACCGCGAACGAAACCGTGTCTCGCTTGGACTCAAGCAACTTGGCGAAGACCCCTGGTCCGATATTGCCCGGCGCTACCCAGAGAGTACCCGCATCTTCGGCAAGGTCACTAATATCACCGACTATGGAGCATTCGTCGAGCTTGAAGAGGGTGTCGAGGGACTGGTGCATGTGTCAGAAATGGACTGGACCAACAAGAACGTTCACCCCAACAAAGTCTGCCACCTGGGCGATGAGGTGGAGGTGATGGTGCTTGAAGTAGATTCGGAACGGCGCCGTATCTCGCTGGGCATGAAACAGTGTGCCCAGAACCCATGGGAGGTCTTCTCGGCGACGCACCAGCGCAACGACCGCATCACCGGGCAGATCAAGTCAATCACTGATTTCGGCGTTTTCATCGGCCTTGACGGAGGCATTGACGGCTTGATTCATTTGAGCGATTTGTCCTGGGATCGGCCTGGGGAAGAAGCGGTACACGACTACAAAAAAGGGGATGAAGTCACTGCGACCGTGTTGTCAGTAGACCCGGAAAGGGAGCGGATATCACTGGGCGTAAAACAGGCGCAGGAGGATCCTTTCAACGCTTTCGTAGGCGCCCATTCCAAAGGCACTATGGCTAAGGGTACCATTGGTGAGGTCGATGCCAAGGGTGCGGTAGTGGATCTGGGGGGTGGAATTGAAGGCTACTTGCGTGCAACCGAGCTTACACGTGACTACGTCGAAGATGCCCGCACGGTACTCCAGCAGGGCACGGTGGTCGATACCAAGATCACCAGTATAGATCGCAAGACTCGCCGCATTACCCTGTCGATCAAGGCCTTGGAGGCGGAGATAGAAGACCGAGCTATCCGCGAGTACAGTACTCAGGCATCAACCGGCACCTCTCTTGGGGATAAACTCAAGGAAGAGCTTAAAAAACAGGGTGACTGAATTCGGTTAGCCCCGATAACTTTTTTCCGACTGATTGATACAATGACCAAATCGGACCTCATAGACAGGCTCGCGGCCGAACAACTCCATCTTTCGCCGCGGGACGTAGAGTTTTCGGTCAACGCGATTCTCAAGCACATGTGTCATGCGTTGGCATCCGGAGACCGTATTGAAATTCGGGGATTTGGCAGTATCGGGCTGCGCTATCGAGCACCTAGATCAGGGCGTAACCCGAAGACCGGCGAAATGGTCCGAGTGACCGGAAAGTACGTGCCCCATTTCAAGCCCGGTCGACTTTTGCGGGAACGGGTGAACCGTGGGGCGCTGGCAGACGGCGCTAACCCCGCCAGTCTTGGTTGATTCTTGAGGTAGTTGCAGGCCGGGACGGGCAACGACCCGCGCTTGACCTACAGCCAATCTGACAAGATCTCAGATCAGCAAAACCAAATAGAGTGCTGGAACGCTTGCACAGGCCTGGAAGTTGAAAATGATAAGGAAATTATTCCTGGTTGTTTTTGTCCTTATGCTCGGCGTGTTCGGGCTGACTGTTGCCCTGAAGAACCCACATTCTGTGACTGTGTCTTATTACTTCAATCTGGTATGGGAGGGCCCGCTGGTGCTGCTGTTGCTCGGAGTGCTGGCGGTCGGTGTTGCTGCCGGATTGATTCCCGGAGTTATCCGCGTGACCTCCCTGCGCAGGCAGTTAGGTAAAGCCCGGCGCAAAACTGGTGATGAGGCGACGGATACCGAGCTGGTTATCGGCGGCGAGTCCTGAGTTACGATGGATCCTGTTTGGCTGCTACTACTATTGCCGGTCGCTGCGGCATCCGGTTGGTACGCTGCGCGGCAGCGACAACGACAGCACAAGCGCGTTGAGCCGGGTGCCTTGCCAGCGCAGGTGGCGTATTTTCGGAGTCTTAATTTTTTACTCAACGAACAACATGACAAAGCCTTGGACGTGCTAATTAACGCACTGGAGGATCACGAAGAGACTACAGAGATTCAACTGGCCCTCGGCAGCTTGTTCCGGCGTCGCGGCGAAATAGAACGTGCGACCCAGATTCATCAGAGTTTGATCGCCCGTACCGGCCTGGATCCGCAACAACGAGCGCTAGCACTATTTGAGCTCGCCAACGACTACTACAAGGCGGGGTTGTTGGATCGGGCCGAGAATCTGTTGCTCGAAGTTGCCGGAGTCGGGGAGCTGGCCGAGCCGGCGATGCGGTTGTTGATTCAGATCTACGAGCAAGAAAAAGAATGGCATAGCGCAATCCAGGTCGGTCAGAAACTAGGCGCCGTCACTGGTGAAGGATTGGATTCGGTGATTGCCCATTATCACTGCGAGCTCGCGGAAGTGCAGGTTGGAGCCGGCGATTACAGTTCGGCACAAAAGCACGCTCAGGCGGCACTGGACCTCGACCGTGACTGCGCTCGTGCGACGATACTCGATGGCCGGCTAGAGGCGCTGGCTGGCAGACACGGTGAAGCAGTCCGGGTCTGGTCGAGGATTGGGCGTCAGCGGCCGGAGATGCTAGGGGAGGTTCTGCACCTCGTCGAGTCGAGTTACCGAAGCATGGAAAACCCCGGTGCTTTTCGCGGCTTTTTGGAACAGGCTATTCAGCGCAGCGATGATGTCCGCCTGGTGCTGGCTTTAGCAGATCAACTGGGAGCCATTCGGGCCAGTCCGGAAGCAGAGCGGATCCTGTTGCAGCGGCTTCAAGGCAGCGTGACTCTGTCCGGCCTGCATCGGTTGCTGGAGTTGCGTGCATCGGACGAAAACTCCGATGTCGGGCAGGACGAATATGGCATGCTCGCCCGGCTGACGGGTGCTCTCGCCGCCCAGGAGTCCGGTTATGAATGCCGTTGTTGTGGCTTCCGAGGCAAGGCCATGCACTGGCAATGTCCCGGCTGTCGGAGTTGGAACACGACGTTGCCGCGGCACCCGGCGCCAACTTTAACCCATGGGGACACATACACGAAGTGACATATTGCCATTGATCTTGCCCCGGTTAAACTGGACACTGTGCTCTGCCGCTAGGAAGGCGGCTTTGTTGAGTAATACCACTTTCTACAAGGAGCGTAGATCATGGAAAAATACCGTTATATCCCTCTCCTCATTGGGGCCCTGCTTTTGGGTAGCAGCGTATGGGCCGAACCAGTCGATATCAATACCAGTGATGCCGACGTGCTCGCAGAGCACATCGTCGGTGTTGGGCCAGTGCTTGCCGAGGCCATCATTGCCTACCGGGCCGCGTATGGGCCCTTCCAATCGGTGGAAGATTTGTTGCAGGTCACTGGTATTGGCCCGAAGGTGTTGGAAAACAACACCGATAACCTCCAAGTGGGTGGCATTTCAGACGCAAACTGATAAAATCCTCCTGTTGCTGCGTAGAAGGGTGCCGATCAGGCACCCTTCTTTTTGTCGAGCACATTACGTTGCTGCCATGCTCAAGATTCTCCCTTACCGAGACTCCGTCTCATGAAAGTCACAGTCATTGGCACAGGTTACGTAGGACTGGTCTCTGGAGCTTGCCTGGCAGATGTGGGCAATTCGGTTTTGTGCATGGATAGCAACGCGGAGAAGATCGCAGCGCTGCAACGGGGACAGATACCAATTTACGAGCCTGGGCTGGAAGAACTGGTGCGTAGCAACCTCGATTCTGGGCAGCTGCAATTTACCAGCAGTATCGACGAGGCCGTCGATTTTGGCGAGGTGCTATTGATCGCTGTTGGCACTCCGGCTGGGGAGGACGGCTCTGCTGATCTAGCCCATGTGCTGGCGGTTGCCCGTGAGATTGGTCGAACTATAAAGCACTACCGGGTGGTAGTGAACAAGTCGACAGTTCCGGTCGGCACCGCCGATCAGGTTCGCGAGGTTATTCAGCAGGAACTCGAGGCACGTTCGATAGAGGTTGATTTTTCAGTCGTCTCTAACCCGGAGTTCCTTAAGGAAGGCGCGGCCATAGGGGATTTTCAAAAACCAGAACGAATCGTATTAGGGACGCTGGTAGATTGCGCGAGGTCGGTCATGCGGGAGCTGTACGCACCGTTTAATCGAAATCATGACCGGCTTCTGTTTATGGACGTTCGTTCGGCAGAATTGACTAAGTACGCAGCCAACGCCATGCTCGCGACCAAGATTTCTTTCATGAACGAAATTGCCAGCATTGCCGAGCGGGTCGGTGCCGACATCGAGGCGGTTCGAAAAGGCATTGGCTCAGATCCACGAATCGGCTATCACTTCATCTATCCCGGGTGTGGTTACGGCGGTTCGTGCTTCCCCAAGGATGTCAAGGCACTGACCTACACTGCCAATGCCAACGGTTACAGGGCAGGGGTGCTCGAGGCGGTCGAGGCAGTCAACGAGCGCCAGAAAATGGTACTGGTTGAGAAAGTGATGCACCACTACGGGCCTGATCTTAACGGTATGCAGTTTGCGGTCTGGGGCCTGGCGTTTAAGCCTAATACCGACGATTTGCGTGAAGCACCGAGCCTGGTCGTGATTGATGCATTGTTGAGCCGAGGCGCGCAGGTCCGGGCCTTTGATCCGGTGGCTATGGCAGAAGCAGAGAAAGTACTACCGACCAACGCTGGCGTCGAGTTGTCAGGCTCGTTATACGATACCGTTCGGGACGCGGACGGGTTGCTCATATTGACCGAGTGGAAACAGTTTCGCAGCCCGGACTTTATGCTGCTCAAAGACTCGATGAAACAACCGGTTATTTTCGACGGGCGCAACATCTTTAACCTTGACATCGTCAGGGCCCATGGCTTTTCCTACTATGGCATTGGGCGGCCACTACCCGCGGAGCAAGCGGACGCACCGGCGTCGCCAGATGGGGGCTGTCTGTGAGTGCGCGCCTGCCCGCTGAGGGCCTTGCCGCAGTCCGGGTACTGGTGGTCGGTGATATCATGCTGGACCGCTACTGGCTCGGTGACGTCGAGCGCATTTCACCGGAAGCACCAGTGCCGGTTATTGGCGTGAGCGAAACCGAGGAGCGGCCCGGCGGCGCGGGTAACGTTGCTGCCAACGTCACTGCGCTAGGCGCCCGTTGCCAACTGCTTTCTTTCGTGGGTGATGACGAAGCCGGTCGACGGCTGAATGACTTGCTCGGGAAGGCCAGGATTGACCGCCACCTGCACATTGATCCAAGTTCTCGCACCACCGAAAAACTGCGAATCGTGTCACGAAACCAGCAATTGTTGCGGGCCGATTTTGAACAACGGCCGGATGAGGAAATTCTAGAACGCAGCCTGGAAGACTACAGGGCGTTGTTAAGTGAGGCGTCAATCGTAGTGATATCTGACTATGGCAAAGGTGGCCTTGCCTATGTGGAAACTATGATCAGCATTGCCGGAAAAGCCGGGGTGCCGATTATCGTTGACCCTAAGGGGATAGATTTCGCCCGCTATAGGGGAGCTACGCTGGTAACGCCCAATCTGAAAGAATTCGAAGCTGTCGCTGGCCAGGTGGCCTCAGAAGAGGATTTTGAAATAAAGGCTGCTGCCATGCTGGAGAAGTACGGCTTTGGTGCATTGTTGGTTACTTTGGGTGAAAAAGGCATGGTGTTGTTTCGTCCCGGTGCTGCGAAGGTCTATCGGAGTGCACACGCACGCGAGGTGTTTGACGTAAGTGGTGCTGGCGACACTGTTGTTGCTGTTGCCGCGATTGGCTTTGCGGCCAATTTGCCCTGGGCTGACACCTTGGAACTCGCCACCCGCGCCGCTAGCGCTGTTGTGACTCGCTTCGGCACCTCTGTGGCCACCCCTGCCGATCTCGAAACGTCAGATGAGGGTAACCGTTAATGCTGATAGTTACCGGTGGCGCGGGCTTTATAGGTGCAAACATTATCGTGAGTCTCAATCGGCAGGGGCGCAACGACGTCCTGCTGGTAGACGATCTTGAAGACACGGCGAAGATCGGCAATATCGCTAATCTTGATATCGCCGACTACGAGGACAAAAATCGTTTTTTGTGTCAGCTGCAAAGTGCCGGTTTGCCCGCTGGAGTAGAGGCTGTATTTCACCAAGGGGCATGCTCAGATACGTTGGTTACCGATGGCCGTTTTGTGATGGAGAACAACTTCTCCTATTCGAAGGCGATGTTCGCTGCCTGTACCAATGCTGGCGTCCCGATGATTTACGCATCCTCGGCTGCCGTGTATGGGCGTGATGGGCCCTTTGTCGAGGACGGCAGCGGTGATTTACCCCTGAATGCCTACGCGTATTCAAAATATCTTTTTGATTGTTACGTCAGGGGCTACGGGAGCGGTTCGGCTAGCCAGGTCGTGGGCTTGCGATACTTCAATGTGTATGGGCCTAGCGAGAATCACAAGGGTCGCATGGCCTCGGTAGCCTGGCATTTTTATAACCAATATCGTGACAGCGGTAAGGTAAGATTATTTGAAGGTAGTGGCGGTTATGCCCACGGCGAACAACGGCGCGACTTCGTCTCAGTGACCGATGTTGCTGCCGTTAATATGTTTTTTCTTGAGCATGATCAGATCTCGGGTATCTATAACGTGGGCACCGGGGTCAACCGCAGCTTCAACGACATGGCGCTCGCGGTGATCAATGCATGCCGACAACTGGATAGCGCCCCGGCATTGACTTTAGGGGAGGCCGTAGCTGATGGCGTCATTTCCTACTTCCCTATGCCCGATACGCTAAACGGTAAGTACCAGAGTTTTACCGAGGCTGACGGTGGATACCTGCGGGGCGTCGGCTACCGTGGTGCGTGGTTGTCGCTGGAAGAGGGCGTGAGCGCCTATGTCGAACATATGGAGGGACAACGTACCGGCGCCATACCGGCAATCGTCTCCTCTAACAGCGATAAAACTGTACGCCTCGAAAAATAACATGCCTAAACTGCGAAATAGCGATCATATATTTGTTACCGGTGGTGCTGGCTTTATCGGCTCAGCCGTTATTCGAGAACTCATTCGCTCGACCGAGGCCAACGTGGTCAATGTCGATTGCCTGACCTATGCCGGTAATCTCGCGACAGTGGCTGAAGTGGCGGACAGCCCGAAATATCACTTTGCTGAGATCGATATTCGAAACGCTGAGGCGGTCGGGGAATTATTTAGTCAATACCAGCCCAGTGCAGTCATGCATCTCGCAGCGGAGTCACACGTAGACCGTTCTATCGATGGTCCTGGTTCATTCATCAGTACCAACGTGGTAGGCACTTACACCTTGCTGGAAGCAGTACGCGATTACGTCAATAACCAGAATAGTAGGGGTTGCGAATGCCGCTTTCATCACGTGTCCACCGACGAAGTCTATGGCAGTCTCGGCCCGCAAGGATTATTTACCGAAGACTCCCCCTATGCCCCTAACTCACCATATTCCGCTAGCAAGGCAGCCTCTGACCACCTGGTGCGCGCGTGGCACGAGACCTTTGGGTTGGATGTGGTCGTCTCCAACTGTTCCAATAATTACGGGCCCTACCAATATCCAGAAAAACTGATCCCGGTCATTATTCAAAAAGCGCTGGCGGAAGCGCCAATTCCGATTTACGGTCGCGGCGAAAACGTCCGTGACTGGCTTTTCGTCGAAGACCACGCACGGGCGCTGGTTCAGATCATGCAAGCCGGTGCCCCGGGTCAGACCTACAACGTGGGCGGCAATGCCGAAAAGACCAACCTGGAGGTGGTGGAGTCCGTTTGTGGCATTCTAGATAACATAATGCCTCGCCCATCAGGTCAGCCATACGCTGATTTGATCGCGTATGTCACGGATCGACCGGGCCATGATTTGCGCTATGCCATCGATGCAAGCCGTATCAGCCGTGATCTTGGGTGGCAGGCGGTTGAAACCTTTGAAAGCGGTTTAACAACCACGATCAACTGGTATCTCGAGAACGCAACATGGGTGTCGACCGTCACCGGGGGTGACTCGATCGGCCAGCGGCTCGGCCTCGGAGGCGCTCAATGAGAGGCATGATCCTAGCCGGCGGTACCGGTAGCCGCCTGTCACCTGTGACCCAGGTAGTCTCGAAGCAATTGCTGCCGGTATACGATAAACCGATGATTTACTACCCGCTCAGCGTGCTCATGCTGGCGGGCATAAGGGACATTCTTATCATCTCCACGCCTGAAGATACACCTCGGTTTGGGCAATTGCTGAAGGATGGCGCAACCTGGGGCCTCAATATCTCTTACGCCGTGCAGCCCTCACCCGACGGGCTTGCCCAGGCCTTCATCCTTGGCGCCGAGTTTATCGGCAATGCGCCCTCGGCACTGATACTGGGCGACAACATATTCCACGGACACCAACTCTCGGAGTCAGTGCAAAGGGCAGCTCGGCTCACCTCTGGTGCCACAGTTTTCGCTTATCCAGTGCATGACCCCGAACGTTACGGTGTGGTCAGTTTTGATAAAGATGGTCGAGCGGTGTCCCTGGAAGAAAAGCCTGCTAGGCCCAAGTCCCGCTATGCCGTTACCGGGCTATATTTTTATGATCAGCACGCCCCGGAGTTTGCCCGCACTTTGCAGCCATCAAAGCGGGGCGAATTGGAAATCACTGATCTAAATCGCTGCTACCTCGAACAGGGAACGCTCAATGTTGAGTTGCTGGGACGTGGCACGGCATGGCTTGATACCGGCACCCATGAATCCCTGCTGCAGGCCGCAACCTTTATAGAAACCATAGAAAAAAGACAGGGCATGAAGGTTTGTTGCCCAGAGGAGATCGCCTACCGTATGGACTATATACCTATTGAGGCTATTGCTGCCCTGGTAGACAATTTTGGCCAGAGTAGTTACGGCGATTATCTGCGCCAACTGGTAGAAGAAGAAAGCTGAATATTGATCGCGCGCCATCGACACCGGCCAAACAGACTGCTTCGCTCTTTTTATTTTGACTAAGCCTCAACAAAAAACGGGCCTGTTATACGTCGGCACAAGTTTGATCCACAACCGTTTCGTGATCCTGCAACTGGCGCGCAGAGCAATACTTGGGCGTTATCGTGGATCCATGCTCGGGATACTCTGGTCTTTGTTTACGCCATTGCTGATGCTGGCGATCTATACATTTGTTTTTGGCACTGTGCTAAAAATGCGTTGGGCGACCCAAGAAGGCGGCACCCTCGAGTTTGCTGCTTTTCTTTTCTCTGGAATGATCGTGCACGGGGTGCTCGCCGAATGTCTCAACCAGTCGGCTACGCTGATTTCCAGCAACCCACAATATGTAAAGAAAATCGTGTTTCCCCTGGAGGTCCTGCCTTGGGTTACGGTAATCAGTGCGTTTTTCCAGGCACTTATCAGTTTATTTGTCCTGATGTGCTACCAGCTCATCGTGGAAGGGTCTATCCCCTGGACAGCGCTCTTGTTGCCTTTGCCTTTTGCTGCCTTGGCTTTGGTCTGCATCGGGGTTGGCTGGTTTGTGTCGGCAGCAGCCGTCTACTTTAAGGATATTACCCAGGTGGCGGGCATCTTGACGACGGTTCTATTTTTTATGGCACCAATCCTGTATCCCAAGGACGCTCTGCCGCAAACATTGCAGCCTTTGCTTTATATCAACCCCATTACCTTCGTTATCGAGCAGGTTCGGAATCTTTTGCTGTTGGGTAGTAGCCCTAACTGGGGCTGGCTGTTGATTTACTTTGGTTGTGCGCTGTTTTTTGCTCGGGTAGCGCTCGGTTGGTTCCAACGAACCCGGCAAGGTTTCGCCGATGTCCTTTGAAACAGCCATCGCCGTCAAAGACTTGGGTAAGCGCTACCGGATCTATGCACGGCCACTGGACCGGGCCCGGGAACTCTACTCGATCCGGGGACGGCGCTATCACAGCGAGTTTGTCGCGCTTGCGGACATCAATTTTCAAGTAAAAAGAGGTGAGACCGTTGGAATCATCGGCCCCAACGGCTCTGGCAAGTCCACCTTGCTAGAAATCATCTGTGGCACGCTCACCGCAAGTAGTGGCGAGGTCGATGTTAACGGTACGGTTGCCGCGTTGCTGGAGCTAGGGGCCGGTTTTAATCCGGCATTCTCTGGACGGGAAAACGTTTACCTGAACGCGGCACTACTGGGCATTTCCCGCGAGCAGGTGGATGCCCGTTTTGCCGACATAGTTGAATTCGCCAATATCGGTGAATTCATTGAGCATCCGGTAAGCACCTATTCCAGTGGTATGTACGTGCGCCTAGCTTTTGCCACCGCAGTGAATACGGACCCGGATATTCTGATTGTGGATGAAGCACTCGCAGTCGGTGATATTCGCTTTCAGCGCAAGTGTTTTCGAAAGTTCCAGGAGATGCAGCAAGCGGGCAAAACGATTTTGTTCGTCTCCCACGCTATAGAATTAATTCAGTCCCATTGTTCCCGTGCAATCTACCTTAGAAAGGGCAAAATCGCAGCCAATGGCATGCCAAAAGAAGTCATACAGGCCTACCTGGAGGATCTCTTTGGGGAATCAAGTGCTGCAGAAGAGTCGATCGGTAGTGGTTTGAAGGCCGCGGGTGAAGGCTCCTCGGCGGTGTCTTTGACCGAGCATACTGGCATGTCATCGTCGGAGGACTCGGCGACTAGATCGAGCCTGCACCACAAGGCCCAAGTTGCAGATACGGTTCGGTTCCTGGACCTTTGCCCACAACAACGTACCTACAACCCGAATGAATATCGCTGGGGTACCGGCCAGGCCGTGATCTTTGACTATGCTTTGCGCCGGCAAGATGAAAATCAAGACGGGCTATTTCGGTCGGGGGAGGATCTTGCCGTGGAAATGCGGGTCGGCTTTAATGAGCCACTACAGGGCCTGATTTACGGCTTTACCGTTAAAACTGTCGACGGTCGAACGGTATATGGCTGCAATACTCGCGCCCGCAACGTAGCGACCAGCGACCGGGTAGCTGGTGACACGATTGGGGTTACGTTTACATTTCGATTTAACGTTATTCCAGGAGAGTATTTTCTCTCTCTGGGAGTGGCAGTCGATGACGATACCCGGGACAATGTCGCCATCGACCGCCGCTATGATTTGATTCATGTAACTGTAACTGGAGAGCTGGGGGACTTTGGAATCGCGGACCTCGACACCACGATTTGTGAGAATAAAGTTAGTGAATGACAAGCTGAAGCCCAGCGAGCCCAAGGATTTGCATTTTGCCGCGGAGATCATTCGGCAGTTCCTTGCGAATTGTCAAGACCGCTCGGTTTATTCCAACGCGGTCCACCACTATACCCAATTATCAGCCACCGGCCAGCATCGCCCAGACATAAACCTGGATCCGGCCAAGGCCAATCTGGCTCGCATTATTGACCTGAACGCGATTTCCCGGGTGCTGTTGGTCGACTGGCACGAAAGCGTTCTGCCCCGTTTTCTTGCTGAGCAAGGTATTCAGGTTGTGGTATACCCGGCCGATGAGGAAATTGGCGATTTGGTGGAAACCCACTGCCAGGGGCTCGCGACGGCTGAGGTTATGGATTATGCCAACGCCGCCAAGACCGCGTTTAACATGGATGGTTTAGGCGTATTTGACCTAATATATACTCGCTGGGACGCAACTTCTGTATCAGAACCACCACTTGCTCAGCTGGAAAGGTTGGCACCACTGCTTACAAAAGACACTGTACTGTTTTTAGTAACATCCGCGATTCCGAGCGACAAAGCCAACAGAGTCTTGCTAAGCGCGCTCAGTGAGTCTCGCGCTTATAACTTTTTTCCGGGAGAGGTATTTCATGCCTTTCCTTCGCTCGAACATCCTCAGTTACTTGTTCGGCAGGGGTTTTTAGAATTGACGCCAGACTCGTGGGTGCATATCGCACCGTACCTTGATGAAAGCGGTTTGCCGCGGGCACCGAATACTGTTCCCAAAGCCACTGTCTGGAGAGCGCTTCAGCGCCATGGAGAAATACCACTGCAGTTTTCCGACAGGATAATTCCGTTCGTTGCCCGAAAAAGTGTCAAGCAGGAAGTCTCAGGGACCGATTTACTGCATACCTCGATTGCTCGGCGCCACTCGGGTTATTGGACAAAAACAACCAAACCACGGACCGACTCGGTCATTTGCCGGCAACCGATCATACCCCGCCCAGTTATAGTCGACGGGCAGAATCGGTTGGAAAGTACAACGCAATTTTTTCATATTACGGGAGATGAGCCATACCGTAGCGGCCGACGCCTTGACGAGGTCTGGTTGGAAGCGCTGATCGGTACCGACCCCGGGCGGTCGGAACTGGGCCAAGCGCCTGCGAATAGCGAGGTATATCAGCAGTTATCCTCATTTCAGCTTCTGGTAAAGGAATATTTTGCTTTTCTCCAAACTCAATTAAGCGCTCGCGGGCAGAAATTGATTGATTTAGTCCCAGGTAACATTATCTTTTCCTCCGACGGTAACTACCAGGCGATTGACCAGGAGTGGATGACAAGCCATCCCGGCTTTGGTCCGGAAGAGGCCTTGTTCAGGGGTCTGTTCTATTTCTTGATGCAAAACGCAGCTGCAATAACGATTCCTGGCGTAGTGAAGCTGTATGGCACAACTTACCGCGAATTAATTGAAGGGATATTAGTAACAACCGTTGATATAGACATTACCGGGTTAGAGCAAAGAGTGGATCAATTCGAGAAAAAGTTCCAGAATCATGTGAGCGCCATCGTTGATGGGGTTGATTTTCAAACCTTAATTCACAGTCGCATCAATGACACAGAACAACTGGACCTAGGTATTTGCTGCGACTTTCCAAACGACATTGAATCTGTCGAGGTTCACATACCGCTGGCGGCAAGTGCCGGCCGTGAACGAACGCGCTTTCACCTCTCGTTTCCGGTCTTTGGAGCGCTGCCATCTACGATCAGATTAAAACCAAACCCCACGGCTGGCGCTTTTTGCGTGGACTCTGTTGTTGTTACCGCACAGTCGAATGGAGTAGAAACAGATTTAATAAGGGCCGCCGACAATTCACGCGTTTTCGAAGCTGCAAGCGTTACCGGCGCAGTACCGATAGACGCCCGCGACGGTGCTTTATTTGCGACTAACAACTCCCCTACACTGACCTTTTCTTGCCGTTCACCCACATCCCCGGAGCTTGGTGCTGACAAGATGATTTCGGTATTGGTCGATTTGAGCTGGCCCGAGGCCGGTTATCGCCTTAAAGATAGACGAACGCAGATGAATCGACTGTGGTTTAAGGAAAAGGCTCTTGAAAATGCTGGTAAACAAATCACGTCGTTACAGCGTTTAAATAAAGACTATAATTTTTTGTTGTCAGTCAGAACGGCTGAGTTGGAACTGCTAAAGTCTTCCAAGGTCTGGCGTGCCGCAGAGGCCATTCGGTCTATTGTTTATGGTCGAATTTTTCCCAGAGGTCGAAAAAAGACGCAACAACGCCTGGCTGCCGCTCGCGAGCAAACATCTGCACCGGCCGAACAAGCCGCTGTGGCACCTGAGCATAATGTTGCATTTCCGATTTTATCGAAGGCAGGGCATGAGGTACAGGTGAAAATCAGTGTGGTCATGCCGGTGCACGATACGCCCAAGAGTTGGCTAACTGACGCGGTTGAGTCAATCACCAACCAGTCTTATTCGCACTGGGAATTGTTGATAATCGATGATGGCTCCAAAGCAGCGGAGACAAAAGCGATACTGGATGGGCTGGATCACCCACAAATTACAGTCATCCCCTCTACCCGTAATCTCGGCATTTCGGCAGCAACAAATCTAGGGATTAAGTCAGCAAGTGGCGACTATGTTGCCTTTCTAGACCACGACGATAGGCTCGCGCTAGGAGCTCTCGCCGAGGTTGCCGGCGAGATTATCCGCTCGAAGGCCGATGTCCTCTATACCGATGAGATCATTTTCGGCGATGCATCGACTAGTGTTGACACTGCCTACTTTGGCCACCCTCATCTGAAACCTGACTATTCACCCGCACTGCTGCTGTCGCACAACTACATTACCCACTTGCTGGTCGTTCGCAAAAAACTGCTCGATGAGGTCGGTGGAACGCGTTCTGAATTTGACGGTGCCCAGGACTATGACTTACTGCTGCGGCTAACTGAGAAAACCGACAAGGTTACGCACATTCCAAAACCACTGTACCACTGGCGGCAATCTGCTCAATCGACTGCCCTGGATAGCGCTGCCAAACCAGCCGCGCACCACCGAGCTCAGAAGGCTCTGGAACAGACTTTATCCAGAAGAGCCATCCACGGCAGAGTTCTGACGGCCAACAGGCCACACTACTTCCGCGTGCAACATGAGATCATTGGCGAACCACTGGTCAGTATCATCATACCTTTTCGTGACCAACCCAGATTGCTTTTTGAGTGCATCGACGCGCTTAACCGTTGCACACGCTACCAAAACTATGAGGTCATCGGCATAGACAATAGTAGTGAAGACGAGTTGACCAAGGAGCTCATGGCACGGTTGCCAAACCAACTGCGTGTGCGATTTCACCGGTTTAGTGGGCCATTTAATTTTTCAGCGATCGTGAACTTTGGAGTCCAGCAGGCAAAAGGCGAGCATATCGTGCTGCTTAACAACGACATCCAGGTAATCAACAATGACTGGCTGGAAGCGATGCTGGAGCATTCGCAACACCCGTCGATCGGTGCGGTAGGTGCGAAACTATTCTATCCGGACAACACCATCCAGCACGCTGGAATTATTGTCGGTATAGGCGGGTATGCCGGTCATTCGCACAAGCACCGTGCCGGCAACGACCCAGGTTATTTCAACCGCTTGAATATCGTCCAAAATGTATCAGCGGTAACCGGGGCGATGCTGATGTGCAAAAAAAGTATCTATGAAAAAGTTGGTGGTTTTGACGCAGAAAATTTCGCGATCGCTGGAAACGACGTCGATTTTTGCCTGCGACTTGCTGAAACCGGACTGCGTAACGTTTTTACTCCTTATGCGATGGCCTACCACGCGGAGTCAATCAGCCGCGGCTACGAGGATGACCCTGAAAAGATCGCGCGATTTGCGGCAGAAAAGGAGCGTTTTCGTGTGCGTCATGCCGGAGTTCTTCAGGCAGGGGATCCCTATTACAATCCAAACTTTAGGCTAGACACAGAAGGTTTCGATATCAAACTCCTTTCAGGTAACGAAAGTCGAATGGAGATCTCAACACCTCCCCAGGAAAGATTACAGGAGCACCCCGGCACAAAAGGTCGTAGTGAAAATGGTTGAATTGTCAGTCATATTGCCAGTCTTTAACGAGCAAGATAACCTCGTTTCCCTATACGGCGAGCTAGTCTCGGTCTTGGACTCTCTGGATAGATCATATGAGATCCTATTTATCGACGATGGGAGTCATGATCAATCGCTCAAGCATCTGAAGGAGATACAGGCAGCTGATCCCCGGGTCAGCGTACTCGAGTTCAGGCGGAATTTCGGTCAAACGGCGGCGCTGGCGGCGGGTCTGCGTTCATCCACGGGGGATGTCGTGATAACCATGGATGCGGACCGGCAGAATGATCCTGCCGATATCCCGGCACTGCTTGCCGCGATTGATCAAGGGGACGACCTCGTCTGTGGTTGGCGGCATGAGCGAAAAGACGGATTCTGGCTGCGACTGTTGCCGTCGCGCATTGCCAACTATCTTATTTCGATTACCACTGAGGTCAAGTTACACGACTATGGCTGTACCTTAAAAGCAATGCGGCGCGATGTTGCCGATAACCTTCGTCTTTATGGCGAAATGCATCGATTTATTCCAGCAATCGCCAATTGGTATGGCGTGCGGATGTCGGAGATCAAAGTAAATCATAGGCCGCGGACCGCGGGGGTTTCTAAGTATGGAATCTCAAGGACATTTCGCGTGTTACTGGATCTATTGACGGTAAAGTTTCTATTGGGTTATTCCCATCGGCCCATCCAGTTTTTTGGCAGCATCGGACTCGCACTTAGTTTTGCCGGCAGCCTGATATTGGGTTGGCTGGCGTTCGAACGGATATTTCTTGGCGTGCCGGTGGGTGATCGACCGCTGATATTCCTTGGAATACTACTGTTGCTGGCAGGGTTCCAGTTCATCAGTGTCGGCTTATTTGCGGAACTTCAAGCCAGGACTTATCACGAATCGCAGGATAAGCGCATTTACGAAATCAGGCACGTCTACCGAGCCGACGAACCCAATAAACCGACAGTTTCGTAGCTTTTCCGGTGTTCGACATCCCCCGCCCAGACCGCAGCACCTTCCCTAGCTCGAACCTCAACGACTACCTTTTGCTTTGAGTGGCGTACGCATCGCCACAGACGACCGCCACCTCTTCTCTTGCAATCAGCGTTAACTCTGGAAAATATCATGGCTGACGTATCCATAGTCATCGTCAACTATAACTCCGGCAAATTCCTAGAACAGTGCCTAGGAAGCCTGCAACGCAGATCTGGAAAATACGAAATTACCGTTGTTGATAACGGCTCAACTGACCTGAGCGTCGAATTCCTTAAGCAGCCTCGTGCGGACAAGGTCTTGTTGCACCAAAACCAAGAAAACCTAGGTTTTTCCCGGGCTGCTAATCAGGGAGCTTCGCTGACCGACGGAAAGTACGTTTTATTCCTAAACCCGGACTGTCTCGTCCTGCCCGGTACGATCCAGATCCTTGCTCAGTTTCTAGAGACAAATTCTGAATGCGGACTCTGTGGCGGGCTAGTGCTTGATTTCTTCGGGCGCGAGCAAGCGGGCTGCCGACGCCATGATCCAACACCTGGGAGTATCATTGGTAAAGGTCTAACGAGTTTGTTTCCGAACTTGCTGTTTCCCACCTTCGACCTGACGTTCCAGCCGTTGCCGCAAAACCCGGTGCCGGTCGATGCGGTTTCAGGTTCTTTTATGATGGTCAGGCGCGATGTGCATAAATCTGTCAAAGGTTTTGATGAAGCGTTTTTTCTGCATTTTGAAGATCTCGATTATTGTCGGCGGGTGAGAGAATCTGGATTTAAGGTTTTCTTTTTGCCAGATGCGCCGGTTTTTCATTACCAAGGTGCTTCCGCTGGTACGCAGGAACATACGATCTATAAACATAAACGTGCAGGAATGCTGCGCTACCTTCGCCGGTCAAAATTCGCTCGTTCATCGCCCGCTTTTGTCCTGCTCTACGTCTTGTCTGCGGTTGGCCTGGTAACCGCGCGGATCATCGGGAATTTTCGGACTCGTAAGCCCGTGTCGAAAATGCCCCATCCCGCATTGGGTGGTATAGCCTTGGGCGAGCGGCCAGTAATGCTGGTCCTAGGTCCGCGCAGCGATATTGGCCAGTTTCTACTGCCGCGCCTTAGTGCTGCTGGTTGGGCCGCTCTAGTCATTACTCATAGGCCTGAAGATCTGCCGACACTACCTGGAGTAGCGCCGCTACATCCAGAATATCTCGCAAATTCTTTCGCGAGAAATCATCTCAACGTCAACGGCATTATTAGTACACTACCGATTTCGCTATTACCGAAGTTCAAACATGCGCTGCAGGCTATTCCTGCTCAGCGCCTGCGGGTGTTCTTTGACTCAAACAACATATTGATGCGTCAACCGAGCCGCAACCGAAAGGAACGCTTCGCGGCAGCAGCTGGTACGAGCGAGACTTGGGCAGAAAATGTTTCACAGCAAGCGGGGTGGCACTCGGTGATTGCCCAATCAATGCTTGTTTATGGTGGAACAAGAAATGAAAATATCAATAGAATCAAACACCTCAGTGCTATATCTCAAACTGTCCCTAGAATAAATTTCCCGACGGGGCTGTGTCAGCCGGTCCACGCCGATGACCTCGCTGAGTGGTGCCTTAGGTTAACGGGAGCGGATATCAGCGTTACCGGGACAACCACGGTGACAACTGCAGGCGCGGAGAAAATCTCATTTGCCGTAATGGTGAAACGCTCGGCTTTAGCTACCGGTGAAAAACTGCTGGTGATCTCGCTGGGAAAAACTGTCCTACAGGCAGCCGTGTGGCTGGCACAGTTGTTGACCTTAAGGAGAGATCTCCCACCGATACTGATTCGTCGACTGCAGGACGATTTTTGTTTTGCCAATGGTGATGCGCGAAAATTGGTAAAGTTTTCCCCCCGGAAGTTTCATCCTTGACCCTTCTAAGGCGCTCACGAGGTGAGAAATAATCGATAACCACGCTGCCTTGGTGACTGCTCTGTCGATGGCTGGATGTGCCGTTATCCTAGCCGGGTTAGTGCACTGTCGCAACAGCATTCTCGTTGAAGACATTCCCAATGAGCGTAGCCTACATACTGGAACCGCTCGGCGCGGCGGCGGAATTGCTATCATCATGACTGTAGCAGTCATCGCTGGCTGGCTGTGGGTACCAGAGCCTGGGAAGTGGACATGGCAACTGATTATCGGGGCTAGTTTGTTAGGCTATGCCGTGATTGGACTGTTGGACGACCGGAATCTTCTGTCGATCAGCCAGCGTTTAGTGGCCCAAACTATTTTCGCTGGTGGCCTTTTCGTGACTGCCATTCAAATTGGGTGGATCCAGCCGGCGGATTATTTTCCGATTTTCAAACAGACCTTATTTCTGCCTCTGTGGTTACTGCTACCGGCCCTTGGATTGTGGCTGCTGTGGATGGTTAACCTGTTTAATTTTATGGACGGCATAGATGGTTTAGCGGCAGCCCAGGCGGTTGTGGCAGCGTTTACGCTTGGCTTTTGGTTTTATGCCAACGGTGAAACTTTCTTGGGCCTGGTAAATTTTTCCTTGGCAGGCAGCGTACTGGCATTTGCTCTTTTCAACTGGTCACCAGCCAGGGTCTTTCTGGGTGATGTAGGCAGCCTTTCTCTTGGCGCCTGGTTCGGCTGGATGTCGATCTTGGGGGCCATTTCGGGCAAGCTTCCTTTTGAGGCGTTCCTGCTGCTTTATGGGCTTTTCGTTTTCGACGCCTCCTATACGTTGGTGGTCAGGATTATTCGGGGCGAGGACTGGTGGCGCGGCCACCGGAATCATCTATACCAACGGCTGGTACGCGCGGGTTGGAGTCACAAAAAAGTATCTGCGGTATCATTAGTCGGTTGCATTACTCTGGCCACGCTGGCTTCCCTGAATGTGTCGGGCGCGGGACATCCGGTACTATGGATCAGTATAGGGTTCCTTGGCCTGGCTGTTGCGGCAGGACAGGTACGACGCATCGAAGCAAAGATAAAGCGCTGATTCTTTTGAAACAAACTGTATTTGACCGACTGCTTGCTCACGGCCGCTATTTTTTTAGCCGCTGGCCGGTTTTGCTGCACGATGCGCTAGTAGTGCCTATTGCTTGGCTGGGCGCCTACTGGTTTCGCTTCAACCTCGATGTTATTCCGGGAATTTTTCTCGGTCAGGCCTTGGCGATGCTGCCATTGGTAATATTTTGGCACCTGGTCTTTTTTGCAGTCTTTGGTGTGCATCGCGGCGCCTGGCGGTTCACAGCGATCCCCAACTTGTGGGCTATCCTCAAGTCAGTGGCGGTAGGCACCGCGGTCGTCGCCATCAGTATTTTTTTTCTCACCCGCTTGCTCGCCATTCCCCGTTCGGTATTCCCACTGCACGCGGTATTCTTGATCGGTCTACTGATAGGTAGCCGGGTTCTCTACCGCCTATTCCGGGACCGACAGGTGAGCAAGGCGCCGGGTAAGCGAGTGCTGATCGTGGGGGCCGGCGCGGCCGGGGACATGCTGGTCCGGGACATTCGACGAACCCAGCCGGCAATCTATGAACCGATCGGCTTTCTAGACGATGACCAAAACAAGAAAGGCACAGAGATCCAGGGGGTTCGGGTGCTGGATCGGTGTTCGGCCCTGCCGCAACTGGTAAAGTTGCTACGGGCAGAACTCATTCTGATTGCAATTCCAAGCGCGAACTCTGAGCAAATGCGCGGGGTAGTCGAGTATTGCGAAAAAGCCGAAGTGCCATTTCGCACCCTGCCTAAGGTTCAGAATATTCTCGACGGCACTGCCCGCAGCGCTGACCTACGCACAGTAGGACTCGACGACTTGCTTGGTCGCGAGCCTGTCTCGCTCGATTGGCAGACAATTACCCAGGCAATGGGTGGTCGACGGGTTCTCATCACTGGCGGCGGGGGCTCTATAGGCAGCGAACTGTGCCGCCAGGTCGCCCGACTTGAGCCAAGCCAGATTATTCTAGTCGAGCAGAACGAGTTCAATCTTTATTCTCTGGGCCTAGAGATCAAAGATCACTTTCCGGGTGTGGAGGTAGCACAGTTGCTTGGCGACGTTTGTGACAAGGCAGCAGTCGAGCGCATTTTCTCCAATTACCCACCAGACATTGTTTTCCACGCTGCTGCGTACAAGCACGTGCCGATGTTGCAGGAACAGGCTCGCGAAACAGTCCGTAACAACGTCATCGGTACCTTGATTGTGGCCCGTGCGGCATTGGCCAGTCACACCAAGACCATGGCCCTGATATCGACTGATAAGGCAGTCAATCCGACCAGCATGATGGGAGTGAGTAAACGTCTGGCTGAGATCGCCGTGCACTCATTTAATCGCCAATCGGCCACTGCGTTTGTAACCGTGCGATTCGGTAACGTTCTTGGCTCAGCCGGCAGCGTGGTGCCCCTGTTCGAGCGTCAGATTCGCGCTGGCGGCCCAATTACCGTTACTCATCCCGATATGACCCGGTACTTTATGACCATAGCCGAGGCTTGCCAACTGATCCTCCAGGCATGCACGATTGGCAAGGGTGGCGAGATATTCGTTCTCAACATGGGTGAGCCGGTCAAGGTCGATTATCTGGCAAGGCAGATGATTCGACTGTCCGGACACATACCCGGTGAAGAGATTGAAATCACCTACACCGGTCTTCGCCCCGGTGAAAAATTGGCCGAAGAGCTGTTCCACCCTGGAGAGAATCTCACAGACACGGGCTATGAGAAGATCCTGCTGGCGGAAAATCGGCCGGTAGATGAGAAACGGGTCACAGAACTAATGGCAGAGTTGGATAAAGCCTGCAACGTCTACAACTATCAGGTTATTGATGCCATCGTTTCGGAACTGGTACCGGAGTACCGGTTGATGGACGAGCAAACGGAGACAATCGCCGATACCGGCTAACGCAGGAGATCTCGATCATTTACCAACGGGCCAGATGGTGGCCAGCAGCCCAAACCGGGGATGATCGAAATAGTGCACCTCCTTGAGTTTCAAGCGCCGGGTCTGAGCGAGGAAATAAGTTGGTTGCACATTATCGCCGTCAGCAGACATCTCGAGGTTGGATGAGTGTCTTTCGAGTTGCGGCCGGTACTGGACCAACGTATCGAAGTAGAGTGGGCCAGCGGTGTAAAGGCGAAAGTGGCCCGATAGCTCGGCGCTAGCCTCCATTGAAGTATCGATGGTGACCCATGTCGCAACTGAGGGGGTCGGCGCATCCTGTATCCAGTGTGTGTGAGAGAGGACATCGTAGTTGGGGTTACGCGCCAAGATGTCCCGGATAGCCGCCAAGTGGCCCGTGAGCGACGGCTGTGGTTCGATCGAACTGGTCAATCGCATGACAGAGCGCAGGCGGGCTTCCAGGTAAAGGGTATCCGGCGCCCGACTGCTGAATACCTCCTTATCAGTTATGGTGCTTTGAGAGAATAGTAATATTTCAACCTGGTAGCTGTTTTGCGCCATGGCAAAATCCGGGGCACCAACTAACAGTCCCCACAGGAAAAAACCAGCAAGTCTATGCGCTGTAGTACCTAGCATCAGTTACCCAAGGAATCCATATACGTTCAAATCATAGGCGATATTATCGCTTGCGCTCGCTGTGGGTCAGCCCTTCACTAAGCTTAACCTGTTCAGCATCCTCACCCATTAGGTTGCCAATTAGTTTTTCGGCGAAAGTCAATCGATCTAGAGGCTCAGGCAGATCGTGTTGTAAACGCATCTCTATAGGTGATGACATCGACATGTTGGCCCGGTTTCGCGCGAGCAGGTCGGTCATTACGATAGGTTCGACGACGGCTGTTTCCTGGAAACCGAGTTTCCCTCGAACTGAGCCGATTTCCATGGTTCGAATCCCAATAGCGGCCGCTCGTAGTTGCAACACAGAGATTCGCAGCAGGGCTTTGACTTCTACCGGCAATAGACCGAAGCGGTCGACGATTTCGAGTTGTAGCTCGTAGAGTTCAGCTTCTGTCTGGGCGGCAGCAATTCTCTGGTAGAGGAGCAAGCGGGAGTGGACATCCGGCAGGTAACTGTCCGGGAAAAGCGCGGTAATCTCAAGATTAATCTCTGGTTTTTGGATCGGGGCATACACCCAGCAATCTGACGATTGCTCTTTCTGCCCGAGATCACGTATCGCTCTGGTCAAGTACTCGGTGTACAAACTGAAGCCAATTTCATCGATAGCGCCGCTTTGGCCTTCACCAAGCAATTCGCCCGCTCCTCTTATCTCGAGGTCATGGCTGGCGAGGGTAAAGCCAGCGCCAAGCTGCGAAAGTGAGACGATGGCCTCGAGTCGCTTGGCCGCGTTAGTGGTTGCTGGACCTTCTGCTGGCGTAAGAAGGAATGCATAGGCTTGGTGGCGTGAGCGGCCAACACGGCCGCGTAATTGGTGTAGCTGGGCAAGGCCAAGCCGATCGGCACGATTGATGATAATGGTATTGGCTGTGGGCACGTCAATGCCGCTTTCTATAATGGTGCTGCAAACCAAAATATTGAAGCGCTGGTGATAGAAATCCTGCATCACCCGCTCAAGCTCAATCTCTGGCATCTGACCGTGGGCAATGCGGATACTGGCTTCGGGCACTGCGTCGGCAAGGCGGCTCGCAGCTTCGCCAATTGTTCGGACGGCGTTATGCAGATAGTACACCTGCCCACCCCGGTGAATCTCGCGCAAGCAGGCCTCTCGCACCAGAGCCATGCTAAAAGAACGGACGAAGGTCTTGATTGAAACCCGGTTAGGCGGTGGTGTTCCGATTAGAGAGATGGCACGCAGTCCGGCAAGGCCAATGTTGAGTGTCCGGGGAATCGGTGTTGCGGTCAATGCAAGAATGTCGACCTCTTGTCGCAATTGTTTGAGCCGCTCTTTCTGGCGTACCCCGAAACGGTGCTCCTCGTCGATAATCACCAGACCCAGAGACCTGAAAGCAACGTCCGCCTGGAGTAGGCGATGCGTGCCGATGACGATGTCAATTTCACCGCTGCGCAATCCCGCTGTCGTTGCCGCGTTATGGGCGCGGTCTCTAAAGCGGGAAAGCAGCTCGACCCGTATCGCCATATCTGCGAAGCGATCACGGAAGGTCTCGAAATGCTGCCGAGCCAGCAGGGTAGTTGGGGTCAGGATAGCTACCTGATGGCTGTTGGAAGCGACGATAAATGCTGCCCGTAGGGCAACCTCAGTTTTGCCAAAGCCAACATCGCCGCAGACCAGCCGGTCCATTGGTGTTGCCGAGCGCAAGTCGTCGAGTACTTCATTGATAACTACTTCCTGATCCGGTGTTTCATCGAAAGAAAAGCGGCCGGCAAAGGCCGGATAGTCGTCCTCCGGCACAGTAAATTCACTGCCGTCACGCAGAGATCGCAGTGCCTGGGTCTTGAGAAGTTCCGCCGCAACGTCACGAGCACGGCGAGCAGCTCGCGCCTTTGCCTTATTCCATTTATCGTTGCCGAGCCGATGCAACGGTGCATTCTCGGCATCTCCGCCAAGGTAACGAGCGAGAGATGCCAGGTTAAACACCGGAACATAGAGTCTGTCGTTGTCTTGGTAGCGCAGCACAGCAAATTCGGCACTGGTACCCGCAACCTTGAGCGTTTCTAAGCCGGCGTACCTGCCAATACCGTGGTCGCGGTGGACCACCGGATCACCCGAATGTAGTTCGGCCACTGTTTGAAGAATACTGCCAGGGTCACGGGTCTCACGGCGCCGCTGGTGGACGCGTTCTCCATAAAGTTGCGACTCGGTGATGATCTCGATCCGTTCCAGTGGCAACTGTACGCCGCGGTCGAGCGCAGACGTGACGATACCAATGATCGGTGCATGGTCCACAGTGAACTCGTGCCAGTGTTCCAGGCGGACAGGATGGATATCGTAGTGTTGAAGCACATCGCGCAGGGCCTCGCTGCGCCCGGCACTATCAACCGAGAGCAGTATCCGCCATGGCCGGCAATCCCGTAGCCGAGCAATCAATCGGGAATACGGCTGGTTGCTGCTGGCATCCACCGGATAGGCGGGTGGCGGGACCACAGCAAAATCGTGTAGTGCTGCGTTAGTCTCGGCAGTGGTATCTTGATCCACCAGAACGATTTTCTTGGCTGACTGTAGAGCGCTCGAAAGTTCCGTAACCGAAAGATAGAGTCGGTTGGGTGCCAGTGGTAGACGCTCGAAATCTATCGATCTCTGTTGGTAGCGATCTAAAACCGCTGCGCTTATTTTACGAGCACCGGCTTCGGGGTTGCCCGGCAGCAGCCAGCAAGTATCGTCTGGCATATAGTCGAACAAGGACGCGGTAGTGCCAGGTTCGAAGAAAAGCGGAAAATAATATTCGATCCCTGCGGGCAAATTGCCGCAGCTTACCTCACGATAAATCAATGAAGACTGCGGATCACCTTCAAATTCGCGCCGATAATTCGCCCGGAATCGTTCAATAGCGGCATCCTCCAGCGGAAATTCCCGTGCCGGCAGAATTTCCAACTGGCTGGTACTCCGGGTTGATTTCTGTGTTTCGGGGTCAAAGTAGCGAATGCTCTGGACCTCGTCGCCGAATAGGTCAAGGCGAAATGGGGTGTCACTACCCATCGGGAAAATATCGAAGACACCGCCACGTATGGCGTACTCACCCGGCGCCATGACTTGGGAAACGGCTAGGTAGCCGACTTGTGGGAGTTGGGCGCGAAGCGACATGAAGTCAATGTCGGTTCCGGTGGAAATCCGAAAACTGCGCCCAAGCACGAAATCTACCGGTGGTAGACGACCCTGCAGTACCTCCAGAGTTAGCAGCACTAGGGCGGCTTCACCCCGACTCAGGCAGGCAAGCGTTTGCAGCCGTTCGGATGTTATTTCCGGGTGCGGCGAGAAATGATCGTAGGGAAGGCATTCCCAATCCGGCAGGCGGTGCAAGGGAGGAGCCCCAGTTGGCAGGAAAAAACGAATTTCGCTTTCCAGCAACTGCAGTTCACGAGGTGAGTCGGCCACGACAACTATCCGAGACTGGATTTGGGCCGCCTCCGCGACCGCAAGGCCAAGGGAAGTTCCGGCAAGCCCCTGCCATTGCAAGCTGACGGCGTCTACGGTGGGCAGTGGCGGGGTAAAAGGAGTAGCGGACACGATCCGAAAAGTAACGAGGAGTAAGTCCGTATTTTATAATAAACTTCGGCCTTGACTCGCTAGTGTTTTCGATTCGACAGGCAACTTCTCTATGAATTCACCCGGTATCTGGGCGCTGATTCCTGCAGCCGGATCTGGTACCCGGTTTGGCAGCCAACGGCCGAAGCAGTACCACTTTATCAAAGGCAAGCCCGTGCTCGCCCATACCTTGGAACGTATCGCCCAGGTCAAAGCGATACGCGGTATCGCGGTTGGACTTTCCGTGGAAGATGCCAACTGGGAAGTTCTCGAAAAACCCTCAACCGAAAATTTATGGACCTACACCGGTGGCGTAACGCGGGCGGACACGGTTCGGCGCGGGTTGGATAGCCTCAGTGCTAAAGCTGTAGCCGGCGACTGGGTACTGGTACATGACGCGGTTCGACCTTGTATTCAACCCGCAGACGTACAGCGCCTAATCAACGAGGTCGCCTTTTCACCTGAAGGCGGGCTGCTTGGGATCCCTGTGCGAGATACCATAAAGCGCGAGACCGGGCAGGGCCGGGTTGCCACGACGGTGCCACGAGTAGGCCTGTGGCGGGCGCAGACGCCTCAGTTATTTCCCCTGGATACCCTCACAACCGCGCTGGACCAGGCCCACTCCAGCGGGCGGGACTGCACCGATGAAGCAGAAGCTATCGAGCAGCTCAGCCTCACCCCACGCCTGGTCGAGAGCGACTGGTGCAATCTGAAAATCACTTCACCCGCTGACCTTGTGTTGGCCGAGTTGATTCTGGAACAACAGGCGATACACCGATGCGGCGGGTAGGGCAGGGCTATGATGTTCACCGGCTGAAAGCCGGCTTGCCGCTGGTGCTGGGTGGCGTCGAGATTCCCGCCGAAGCCGGCCTGGTAGGACACAGCGACGCCGATGTGTTGATTCACGCACTTTGCGATGCTTTACTTGGGGCCGCAGCTTTGGGCGATATCGGCCAGCATTTCCCCGATGATGACAGCCGTCATGCCGGCAGGTCCAGCCGCGAATTCCTTTGCCAGGTACGCGGACTGCTGCAGGCGGCCGCCTGGCGAATTGTTAACATCGATACCACTCTGCTGGCTCAGCGGCCGCAATTGGCGCCGTACCTGGGTGCGATGCGGCAGAATCTGGCAGATGATCTCGGTTTGGAAAAAAATGTGGTCAGCATTAAAGCTACAACGACTGAGGGACTGGGCTTCGTTGGTCGTGGAGAGGGCATGGCAGCACAGGCGATCGTGTTAATCGAGTCGACCTGAGCGAACAAGCACATAAAAAGCGCCGCTGCCACCATCGGCTGGCCGTGAGCACGCATAGGCCTGTACGGTGAAATGTCGGCGCAACTGCTCGAGCGTCTGCTCTCGGATAACCGAGTGCCCGCCTGGAGAATGGCTGCCGCGGCCGGTGATAACCAGCAGGCATTGTGGCGCCACGTTCGCGCGGCTATCAATAAACCTCTGTAAACGAGCTGCGGCTTCGTTCGCCGATGAACCGTGTAGGTCTATGGTGGCGGTCGGGCGCAGCCGCCCTTTCTTGAGGTCGGTGAGCACAGCCGCCGACACTCCGGGGCGGTAGAAAAGATCGCCATCGAGGCGCACGATCCCGGCCGGAGCTTGTCGATGCTGAAGATTGATCGCTTTGCGAGCGGGTGGCCCGCGCCTGCCTGGCGCGGGCGGCTCGGACTTTAGCGGTGTCACGTTGCGCATGCTTTCGCGAAAAAGATCTACCTCATTCGGCCCCAATGGCTGTTTCGAATCTTTTCGCTTTGCTGCCATGGGTTCGCCTTACTCCCCTTCGAGAAATCTTTTGGCATCCAGGGCCGCCATGCAGCCACTGCCTGCAGAGGTTACCGCCTGTCGATAAACATTGTCCATGACATCGCCTGCCGCAAATATGCCCGCTATGCTAGTGGCCGTAGCGTCACCGTCAGTTCCACCCCGAACCTTGATATAAGCATCTGCCATTTCCAATTGCCCGTCGAAAAGGGTGGTATTCGGGGAATGGCCGATAGCGATGAAAACTCCGTGCACAGGCACGTCCCGTTGGACTCCGGTTTGGACATGCTGCAGGCGCACGCCGGTTACACCTGTATCATCCCCTAGCACTTCCTCAAGTGTTTGGTTCCAGGCAATGGACACATTGCCGCCCTTTCCGGTGCGGCTTAGCAGTTGATCCAGGAGAATAGCTTCGGTCCGTAACTGATCGCGTCGGTGAACCAGAGTAACTTGGGAGCAGATATCTGCCAGGTACAGCGCCTCCTCGGCTGCCGTATTACCGCCACCTATGACGGCAACCGGTTTGTCCCGGTAGAAAAAGCCGTCGCAGGTCGCGCAGGCCGAAACCCCTTTGCCTTTAAATGCCTCCTCCGAGGGCAGCCCGAGGTAGCGGGCGGAAGCACCAGTCGCCACGATTAGGGCATCACAGCTGTAAGTGCCATTATCTCCGTGTAACTGGAATGGCTTTTTCTGAAGCTCGGCGGTATGGATATGGTCCAGCACAATCCTGGTTTGAAAGCGCTCGGCGTGGCGTAGCATACGAGCCATGAGTTCAGGGCCCAGCAAGCCATCAGGGTCACCGGGCCAGTTGTCGACCTCGGTAGTTGTCATCAGTTGGCCGCCTTGTTCGATACCAGTCACTAGCACCGGATTGAGGTTGGCGCGCGCGGCATAAATCGCGGCCGTATAGCCAGCGGGTCCGGAACCCAGTATCAGAAGGTGGCAGTGTGTAGGTTCAGTCATCTGAGGGGCCAGTTGGGGATGGTCTTTGAGCGCGTATTCTCACCGAACCGGCAGCCGGGTTCCATGGCTTGAGGTAGCCGAAGGTCGCTGAGCCCTCGGGCCAGCGTTCATTTGGATATAATCACGGTTACCTGCGATCTGTTGCGCGGGTTTTCTATAGGCCCCGTTAACTTGGTCCAAGTCAGCCGAAAAACCACCGTTTCTCCCGCTTCCAGGGGGATTTCACCCCGGCTTGCCCGCCTGGGTCGCGAAGTTCTCGTGATCGGGCTGGTGGCGTTGACGGGCTATTTTCTTATCTGCCTGCTGAGTTATTCAGCTTCAGATCCGGCGTGGACCTACAGCGGTGATGGTAGTGAGGTGCAAAACAAGGGGGGGCGTTTTGGCGCTTGGTCTGCCGACCTTTTCCTTAATGCATTTGGCTACTCGGCCTACTTTTTTCCACTGATCTTCGCCTTACTCAGTGGGCGCCTGCTTCGGTACCGGAAACAAGGGGTCCCCCCATACAGTCGTTTCGTGCACGGGCTCGGCATGGTACTCACTGTAGTTTCGGCCTGCGGGCTGGAGTTCCTGCATTTCCCTGGAGGCGCAACAGCGGCGGCAACCGCCGGAGGTGGCTGGCTTGGACTGGCCGCAGGCCAGTGGCTGTTGGTCGTTTTTGGAATCGTAGGAGCCACTGTCGCGCTACTGGTGACTCTCTTCGCAGGTGTTTCCTGGGCCCTGGACGTATCCTGGTTTGCCGTCATGGATCGAACCGGTGCTGCCACTTGCCACTGGGCGGTGGTGGGATGGAAAGAACTGGTGCAGCTTTCTGATCGCACCCGCGGTGCGCGCTCAAGGCGCAAGCGGCAAGAATCGGTTGCCGAAATTAAGCGGGAAATGGAACAAAAAGAGCCCCCTAGGATAGAGCCTAAAGTGATACCACCGCGGGAAGGCATCCGACTGCAGAAAGAAAAGCAGAAGACGATACCTTTGTTTATCGATGGAAAGGCCCCCAAGGGCAACCTGCCGACGCTGACTCTGCTGGATGAGCCAGGCCAACATGTGGGTGGCTACAGCAAGCAAGCGTTGGAGATGATGTCCCGACTGGTCGAGAAGAAATTGCGGGACTTCAACGTTGACGTACGGGTAGAGTCGGTGCAGCCGGGCCCTGTCATTACCCAATTTGAGATAGATCCAGCGCCGGGGATCAAAGCCAGCCAGATTGTGGGTTTGGCTCGGGACCTGGCGCGCGCCCTGTCAGTTGTCAGCGTCAGGGTGGTAGAGAACATTCCCGGAAAAACTTTTATTGGATTGGAAATCCCCAACGAGGAAAGGGAGACTGTATTTCTTCTCGAAGGCCTCGCCTCTCAAGTCTACGAGGCCAGCAAGAGTCCGTTGACCCTAGTGCTGGGTAAAGATATCGCGGGCCAAGCAGTAATTTCGGACCTGTCCAAAATGCCGCACCTGCTAATCGCCGGTACCACTGGTGCGGGCAAGTCGGTCTGTGTCAATGCCATTATCCTCAGCATCATCTACAAGTCGACGCCAGAGGACGTGCGCATAATCATGGTGGACCCGAAGATGTTAGAACTCTCGGCATACGACGGTATCCCGCACTTGTTGACACCGGTGGTAACCGACATGCAGAAAGCCGCCAATGCCCTGCGCTGGTGCGTCGTCGAGATGGACCGCCGCTTCCGGTTGATGGCCTCGCTCGGGGTCAGGAATATCGTTGGCTATAACCGCAAAGTGCTTGCGGCGATCCAAAAAGGTAAACCTATTCCCGACCCGCTTTATAGCGCCCTTGAACAGGGGCAGCCTGAAGACGCACCAACTCTGAATAAGATGCCATATGTTGTGGTTATCGTTGATGAGTTCGCCGATCTGCTGATGGTGGTCGGTAAAAAAATCGAGGAACTTATCACTCGCATTGCGCAACGGGCTCGGGCGGCCGGTATTCACCTGGTGCTCGCAACTCAGCGGCCATCGGTCGATGTGGTAACGGGCTTGATCAAGGCAAATATTCCCTGCCGAATCGCTTTTCAGGTTAGTTCGCGGGCTGATTCACGGACCGTGCTCGACCAGATGGGAGCGGAGCAATTGCTCGGTCATGGCGATATGCTATTTTTGCCGCCAGCAACTGGGTTTCCCGTTAGAGTGCATGGATCTTTTGTATCGGATCAAGAAGTGCACCGAGTAGCCGCTGAGCTTCGGCAAAGTGGCACTCCCGAATACCTAGATGCCGTGGTCGATAGCGCGGTGTTGACTGAGCACTTGCCAGGTGAAGTCGAGTCCGAAGGCGGCGAAGAGGATCCGCTATACGATAAAGCGCTAGCGTTTGTGACTGAGAATCGCCGCGCCTCAATCTCGTCGGTCCAAAGACATCTCCGCGTCGGCTACAACCGGGCAGCTCGCATGATCGAGGCGATGGAACTCGCGGGTGCTGTCGGCCCACTCGAAAACGGCAAACGGGAAGTGCTTGCCCCGCCACCCGCGGAGTAACGGGGCGCCCTGACAGTCTCCGCCACGGCGATATATTCATATGGCTTCATTTCGCTTAGGCCTGTTACTACTCACCCTGGCCGGTCAGCCCTTGTGCTTTGCTGACGCCACCGACAGGCTTGAGAGATTTTTTGCTGGAGTTGCGACCTTTGAGGCCGACTTTTCGCAGGTCATTCTCGACGAGAACTTGATAGCACTGGAAGAAAGTGCCGGCCACTTATGGCTGACCCGACCCGGCCGATTCCGCTGGGACTACGGTGATCCCCTGGAGCAAAGCATCATCGCCGATGGTAAGCAACTCTGGGTTTATGATGTGACGCTCGAGCAGGTCACGGTCAGAGATCAACAAGCTGCACTTGGCAATACGCCGGCGGAGCTGTTAGCCGGGGAGGGCGACTTTACTGACAGCTATCAGATTGAGGATCTGGGCAAGCAAGGGTCCCTCGAATGGATTTCACTCACTCCGCGAGCCACCAACAGCCAGTTTTCCCATATTCACCTGGGCTTTGAGAGCGGCGCCTTGAAACTCATTCAAATGCTCGATACTCTCGAGCAGGTCACTCGGGTGCGGTTAGAGAATGCGGTGGAGAATCGCCCGCTGCCAGATGACGTATTCCTGTTCAAGCCACCACCAGGCGTCGACGTGATCACCGATAGTGGGTAGCTATATGACGCATCATCTTGACATCGGCCTCGATGCCCCTTTCTCTCCCTGCCGGTGCAGTGCTGTGCCAGCTCGCTATCCGCACCAGGCTGGTAACGGTCCGACCGTTCGAGCTTTATAGGACAACCATGCTGGATCCCCAATTGTTACGACGCGACCCCCAAGCGGTCGTCGAAGCCCTCAAGCCTCGAGGGCTGGCGCTGGATATAGAAGTTTTTCAATCCCTCGACCAATCCCGAAAAGCGTTACAGACACGACAGCAAGAATTGCAGGCCGAGCGTAACCGTAGATCCAAAGACATCGGCCGCTTAAAAGCTTCGAACGAGGATACCGGCCCGCTGATCGAGCACATGAACTCCGTAGGGAACGAGTTGCGCGCGACCGAAGATGAACTCAAGCAGGTACAGGTAAACCTCGAGCAACTGCTACAGGGTATACCGAATATTCCCCATGCCAGTGTGCCACCCGGCACGAGCGAAGATGATAATCTGGAGCAGCGGCGCTGGGGCACACCGCGGAAGTTTGACTTCGAACCCGCCGACCACGTGACCCTGGGAGCCGATCTCGGCATGATGGATTTCGAGTCTGCGACTCGCTTGACCGGTAGCCGCTTTGTGGTTATGGCCTCGGGTCTCGCCCGATTGCAGCGTGCGCTTACCCAGTTCATGTTGGACCTGCACGTTTCAGAACACGGTTATCTTGAGACCTATGTGCCGTATCTGGTCAACGCCGAGTCATTGTTTGGTACCGGCCAGTTGCCAAAGTTCGAGGAGGACCAGTTCGTCACTGCGACCGAACCACCATACTATCTAATACCAACCGCGGAGGTGCCGGTGACCAACCTCTATCGGGACCAGATCTTGGCGGCCGACGCGCTGCCGGTCCGTCGGGTATGCCATACGCCGTGCTTCCGTCGTGAGGCAGGTTCTTACGGCAAAGACACCCGGGGCATGATCCGCCAGCACCAGTTCGAGAAAGTAGAGTTGGTGCAGATCGTAGAGCCTGGCCGATCATGGGAGGCCTTGGAGGAACTCACGACGCATGCAGAGACAGCTCTACAGAAACTGAACCTGCCATACCGGGTGGTTACTCTCTGTGCGGGGGATCTCGGTTTTTCTGCGGCCAAGACTTATGATCTGGAGGTTTGGCTTCCTGGGCAACAAAGGTACCGGGAGATCTCTTCCTGCAGTAATTTCGAGGCTTTCCAGGCCCGGCGGATGCGGGCCCGTTGGCGTAATCCTGCTACTGGCAAGCCCGAACTGGTGCATACACTGAACGGTTCAGGTCTTGCGGTAGGCCGGACTCTGGTCGCGGTTCTAGAGAACTACCAGCAAGAGGATGGCAGCATCACGGTACCCTCGGCGCTCACACCCTACATGGGTGGCCTGGATGAAGTGGCTGGCAGCTGACAGCACGGGAGTTGTGCAGAAGTAAAGATATGTTTCTCAACTGGTAAGATTTTTTCATAACCCCTACAATCCGGCCTTATAAGCGGTAGTAACCGCCTGTGTTGCACTTTCGACCAGCCGGATAGGTGCCCTAGTGGCGCCTCAAAACGGTGGGGTGACAGAGTCCGGCTTAATGTACCAGTCTTGAAAACTGGCGAGGTTTCACGACCTCCGTGGGTTCAAATCCCACCCCCACCGCCATTAAATCAATATTACATACTCGGGAAACCTTCGTGACCTGGTCAACACCAGTGGCGATTCAATTATGACAATGTATTGGCGTGAAATATCCGTACCATGGGGAGAATCAGATCCCTTCGGACTGGTGTATTACCCGAGAATCGTAGCCTGGTTCAACGATACCGAGCACGAACTATTCCGGACGATAGGTTACCCGATCGACCAGATGATTCGCGATGACCGAACTACGTTCGTGATGGGTGAAATTCACTTCCGGTTCATCGGGCCGGCAGCGTACGGTGACCGGGTGATGACCAAAGTGAGTCTGGAAAAGCTTGGTGAGCGGACACTGCACTGGAACTGTGTCGCAACCAACGCCCGCTCGGGTGATCTCATTTGTGAGGGTCGTGCCGTTCGCATCTACGCCCGAATCCAGGAGGACGGTAATCTCAAGTCGTACCCTATACCCGACTACATGCGAAAGACCCTTGAGGAGTTGGGCAACATCACCCAACTCGGCGATAGTTTGATCACCAACCCTTTGAAGTAAGCCTGCAGTGGTGCGCACTCCTGAACCGATAGCAGGCGTAGTGAACGCTAATGAACTGGTCGATCGACTGAGCGACAATACCCTGCGCCTCTGTGACTGCCGATTCTCCCTGGTGAACGAGCATGCTGGACGGGAGTCCTACCAGGCCAATCATATTCCAGGCGCGACCTACGTTGACCTAGGGCGAGACCTGGCTGGCCCGATTACGACTGCTAGTGGCCGTCATCCATTGCCCGCGGCCGCTCGCTGGCTACAAACGCTGGGCAAATTGGGCATTACCCGTTACAGCCAGGTGGTTGCCTACGATGAGGGCAGCGGCGCGATGGCAGCGCGATTATGGTGGATGCTGAAATGGTCTGGCGTTAACTCGGTGGCGTTACTCAATGGTGGTATGGCTGAATGGGAACGCCGGGCGCTCCCGACGGAACGGGGTAACAACCGGTATCCGGCAGCAGATTTTGTCGGGAAGGTGTGTTCTGGAATGCAAGCAGAGGCGAAAGTGATTCTCGAGAATATCGATCGACGAAAATTGCTGGTGATCGACGCTCGCGAGCCAGCGCGTTTTCGGGGTGACACCGAACCCCTCGATATCAAAGCAGGGCATATACCGCACGCTGTCAATCGACCTTTTCTAGAGAATCTTAGCCGCGGGTTGTTCAAACCTAAGGCGACCCTCGCCGAGGAGTTCGGGAAATTGCTTGGCGGCCTCGATGCGACACGAGTCATTCATAGTTGTGGTTCTGGTGTGACCGCCTGCCACAACTTGTTCGCCATGGACTATTGCGGACTCGCTGGTTCACGCCTCTACCCTGGCTCGTGGAGCGAGTGGATCACCGATTCCAAGCGGCCTGTCGCCACCGGTGACGGAGTCGTGGCTAAGTCTGCCAGGGGTGTCAAAACCAAAGCGGCAAGCGAGCGATGAATTCCGGCCGCTTAGCCCTCGAGTATCACGCTGCTGGACGCCCCGGCAAGAGCGAAAGCAGGGCCAAGCCGGCAAAGTAGGGATCTAGCCGAACCACAGGACAATTATCAAGGATCAGGAATGAAGGTTCACGAGTACCAGGCTAAAAAGATACTAAGGGATTATGGTGTCCGGGTGCCTGCAGGATGTGCCTGCTTCAGTGTTGCTGAGGCTGTCCAAGCCACCGAGACGATCGGCGGTGACCGGTGGGTGATCAAAGCCCAGATCCATGCTGGTGGTCGAGGTAAGGGGGGCGGCGTAAGGCTCGCCAGGTCGATCGAGGAGGTAGCCTCGCACGCCGGAGATATTTTAGGAATGCAGTTGGTAACTCACCAGACCGGGCCCCGGGGGCAAAAAGTTGAGCGGTTGCTGGTCGAGCAAGGTATTGACATTAAGGCGGAGTTTTACGTTGGCCTGGTAGTTGACCGAGCCAGTCAAAAAGTAGCCATGATGGTAAGCGCGGAAGGCGGCACCGAGATCGAGGAAGTGGCACAAGTGACACCGGAGAGGGTTTGCCAGTTCACGGTAGAACCAGGCAAGGAATTAGGGGCAGCCGATGCGCTACAACTGGCACAGTATATTGGCCTTGAACAGGGCTCGGCAAGAAACGCCAGCACGATCCTGCAGCAGCTGTATCGGGCATTTTGGGAAATGGACGCATCCCTCGCTGAGATCAACCCACTGGTGCTGACCAACGATGGCGAGGTGATTGCGCTCGATGCAAAAATCAATTTTGATGACAACGCGTTGTTTCGTCATCCCGAGGTCTTACAGATGCGCGACCTTGCGGAGGAGGACACCAATGAAATTGCGGCCGCCAACGCGGGTCTCAGCTACATCGCCCTCGAGGGTAATATTGGCTGCCTGGTAAATGGCGCGGGCCTGGCGATGGCGACCATGGACATCATTAAACTCTACGGTGGGGAGCCGGCCAATTTCCTCGACGTTGGCGGGGGCGCCACTACCGAACAGGTCACCGAGGCATTCAAGATTATGCTTAAAAATCCGAATCTCGAAGCCATATTGGTCAATATATTCGGGGGAATCATGCGCTGCGACGTAGTCGCCGAGGGTTTGGTGCAGGCGGCCAAGGTTGTGAAGCTCGGAGTCCCGCTGGTGGTGCGATTGGAAGGCACTAACGTGGAACTTGGCCGGCAAATTCTGCAAGACTCGAACCTTGACATGATCACCGCTTCAACTATGGCCGATGCGGCAGAACTGGCCGTAACCGCCGCTGGGGCCTGAACGCCATGGCCATCTTGATAGACGAATCCAGCCGTATCGTCACCCAGGGGATCACCGGCAAGACCGGGCAATTCCACACGCGCAACTGCTTGGCCTATGCCCATGGTCGGGCTGTATTTGTCGCAGGGGTCACTCCTGGTAAAGGCGGCCAGGTTTTCGAAGGGATTCCGATCTTTGACACGGTAGCACAAGCGCGGGCAGAGACCGGGGCAAATGTGTCAGTAATTTATGTGCCGCCGGCGTTTGCCGCTGCCGCGATCGATGAGGCCGTGGAGGCTGGTATCGAGACCATTATCTGCATCACCGAAGGTGTGCCGGTAAAGGATATGATACTCAGCCGCCAGCGAATGAAAAGTAGTGGCTCGGTGTTAATCGGACCCAATTGCCCTGGGATAATTACACCAGATGTGGTCAAGATTGGCATCATGCCCGGCTATATTCACCAACAAGGTCCAATTGGCGTGGTCTCACGTTCGGGCACTCTGACTTATGAAATCGTGGACCAGTTAAGCAAACTGGGTCTCGGCCAATCGACTTGCGTCGGTATCGGTGGTGACCCGGTTGGCGGCCTCAAGCATTTGGAGGTGATGAAATTATTCAACGATGACCCTCAAACCGAGGGGGTTGTCTTGTGTGGGGAAATTGGCGGCATGGATGAGGAGGCTTGCGCGGACTGGATCGGCCAGCACCTAAAAAAACCGGTGGCGGCGTTCATCGCCGGTAGTACGGCACCAGCGGGCAAGCGCATGGGTCATGCCGGAGCTATCATTGCCGGTGGTAAAGGCACAGCCGAGGATAAGATTCGCGCGCTGGAAGCCGCCGGCGTGGCAGTAACCCGCAATCCAGCTCGAATTGGCGAAGCCATGCGAGCGGCCTTAGACTGATACGGCGTCGATAGTAGGCAAAGTTGGCGGGAACTACCGCCTAGAGGGCGGTCAGCACCTGTTCGATACTCTCCTTGGCATCGCCGAAAAGCATCCGTGTGTTTTCCCGGTAGAAAAGTGGGTTGTCCACACCGGCATAGCCAGTAGCCATGCTGCGCTTTAAGACCACGGTGGTCTCAGCTTTCCAGACCTCAAGTACTGGCATACCGGCGATGGGGCTGTCTGGCACTTCCTGGGCGGCTGGGTTGACGATGTCGTTGGCTCCGATGACCAGCACGACGTCTGTCTGCGGGAAATCAACGTTTATTTCATCCATTTCGAGAACAATGTCGTAGGATACTTTGGCCTCGGCCAGGAGCACATTCATGTGACCAGGCATACGGCCGGCCACCGGGTGAATGGCAAATCGGACCTCTACCCCGCGCTGCTTCAGATTGCGAGTAAGCTCCGAGACTGGGTGCTGAGCGTGGGCGACCGCCATGCCGTAACCAGGAACGATCACCACACTGCCGGCAGTAGCCAGCAGATCGGCAGTTTCCGGCGCCGACAACGCGATCACCTCACCAGTTACTTCAGTTGCGCTACTACTGCTAGCAGTGGTGCCGAAGCCGCCCAGAATTACGGCTAGGAAGCGCCGGTTCATTGCCCGGCACATGATGTAACTCAGTATCGCACCGCTACTGCCAACGAGTGCCCCGGTCACGATCAACAGGTCGTTGGACAACATGAACCCTGTAGCGGCAGCAGCCCAACCAGAGTAACTGTTCAGCATAGAGATAACCACCGGCATGTCGGCACCACCTATGGCCATAACCATATGCACACCGAACACCAGCGCTAATGTTGTCATCAGCAGCAAGGGCCACATGCCGCTGGCATTGGAGTCCGCACCCAGAAAAACATAACCCAGCCAAAGGCAGGTCAGGCCGATCGCTAAGTTAATGAGGTGGCGGCCTGGCAGCAGCAGTGGGCTCGAGGAAATAACCCCTTGCAGTTTACCGAAAGCCGCTATGGAACCTGTAAAAGTGACCGCACCGATCAGCACGCCCAGGAAAATTTCAGCGTCGTGCACCGTTTTTTCGGCATCTGTGAACTGTGTACCAGGATCGAGGTAACTGCCAATGCCGACTAACACCGCCGCCAGGCCGACGAAACTATGTAACATCGCCACCAGTTGCGGCATAGCGGTCATCTCGACCCGTGAAGCGACCGCTGCACCCGCCGCTCCGCCAACGGCCATCAGCACGATAATAAGGGTATAGCCGGTGACCGCTCCGTCCCACAGGGTAGCGCCGATGGCAAGTAGCATGCCGAGGATCCCAAACAGGTTACCCCGCCGGGCGCTTTCTTGGTGGCTCAACCCGCCCAGGCTAAGGATAAAAAGAATACTTGCGGCTATGTAGGCCGCGGGAATGATTCCTGCAGGCATCAGGTGTCTTTCCTGAACATGTGCAGCATGCGCTGGGTTACCAGGAAACCGCCGCTGACATTGACACTGGATATCAAAAGGGCGACGCCGGCGAGGGTTGCTACCAGAGCAGAGTCGGAATCGATCAGCAGTAGGGCGCCAATGATAATGATTCCACTGATGGCATTGGTAACACTCATGAGCGGGGTGTGCAGTGCCGGAGTGACATTCCAGACGACCTGCCAGCCGACGAACACAGCGAGTACGAATACGGTGAAGTGAGCCATGAACGATGCCGGCGCCACGGCGCCGACCCCAAGAATGGTAGCCACCGCTACCATCAACGCGGCCAACGTGCCCAAGCCGCGCGATTTTTGCTTCACCGCCGTTGTCGTGGCGGGCGTTGTGGGCAGTGGTGTGGGTGGAGCGGCTGCTATTTTCGGTGGTGGTGGTGGCCAGGTGATCTCGCCATTTTTTACCACGGTGACGCCTCGGATTACTTCATCCTCCATATTGACGTCGATCTGCCCGTCTTTGTCCGGGCACAACTCGGCCAGCAAGTGTCGAACATTGTTGCCGTACAACTGGCTGGATTGCGCCGCCATCCGGCTCGGCAGGTCAGTCAGCCCAATTACGGTGATCCCCCCGATTTCGATAACTTCCCCTGGCTGTGTCAATTCGCAGTTGCCCCCTTGCTCGGCCGCGAGGTCAACGATGACACTGCCCGGTTTCATGGTACGGGCCGTATCGGCGAGGATAAGTTTTGGTGCAGGCTTACCGGGTATGAGGGCAGTGGTAATGATGATGTCCACTTCCCGTGCCTGCTCAGCAAAAAGCTTCATCTCGGCAGCGATAAATTCCTCACTCATGACCTTGGCGTAGCCGCCTTCGCCACTGCCGTCTTCTGAAAAATCAAGCATCAAGAACTCGGCACCCATGCTCTCAACTTGCTCTTTTACCTCCGGTCGGGTGTCAAAGGCGCGAACGATTGCGCCCATGCCGCCGGCGGCACCGACCGCGGCCAAGCCCGCCACGCCGGCGCCGATAATCAACACTTTGGCCGGCGGAATTTTTCCGGCAGCAGTCACCTGGCCTGTAAAGAAACGCCCACAATGGGCTGCAGCTTCCACTACGGCCCGGTAGCCTGCAATATTGGCCATGGAACTCAGAGCGTCGAGTTTTTGGGCTCGGGAAATACGTGGCACGGCGTCCATGGCCAGGACGGTGGCGCCGCTGGCAGCGAGACGCGCCAGAAGTTCTGAATCTTGGCCGGGCCAAATAAAACTAATGAGTGTTTTGCCTGCACTAAGCAGACTTGATTCGTCCCGGTTAAGGTCCGGGTGGTGGCCCGGCGGGCGAACCTTGAGAATGATTTCGGCCGATGACCATAGCTCGATCGGGCTGGCCACCAAGGTCGCCCCGACCTCGCTATAGACGCCATCAGTGAACCCGGCAGCTGTACCAGCGCCCCGTTCCACGGCAACTTCGAACCCGAGTTGGGCCAGAAGAGGGACTGAGTCGGGCGCGACCGCGATCCGTCGCTCGCCGAAAAAAATCTCCCTGGGAACCCCAATGCGCATTTTCGCGTACTTAATTTGTTGTAGTGGGCCGGATCAATGGCCACAGTTCAGACAAAGGCGGGATTGTCGCTAAAAGCGTCGCTAGCATCAACCGTTAATGTCAGCCAAGTTGGATATCGATCACGATGACTAGCGCCAGACAGTACCAGCCGTGCTAAATCCGGTATCCTTCGCCCCTTGGTGCACAATTAAGAAGAGGCAGCAGTCGATGGTTGAAACCGGTGAAACCCAACATACCTTGGAGGATATCCGGGTGCGGGTCGAGGCACTCAGGGGGTATCTTTGACTATGACACCCGCAAGGAGCGTCTGGAAGAGGTGCTGCTGAGGCTGGAGGATCCAGCGGTCTGGAGTGATCCGACCCAGGCCCAGAAGTTGGGCCAGGAGCGTGCCCGGCTGGAGGAGACTGTTCAGACCCTGGATGACCTCGACATCCGGACTCACGATGCGATCGAGCTGTTGGAACTGGTTCGGGCGGAGGACGACGCTGAAGCACTGACGGAAATCGAGCGGGATGTCCTGCAACTTGGCAAACGCCTCGGGAAACTGGAATTTCTGAGGATGTTCGCCGGCGAGCTAGATATTGCCAGTGCGTTTGTCGACATCCAGGCCGGATCGGGAGGGACCGAAGCCCAGGATTGGGCGGAAATGCTGCTCAGGATGTATCTACGCTGGGCTGAGGATGAAGACTTGGTCACCGAACTTGTAGAAAAATCTGAAGGTGAAGTGGCCGGCATCAAGAGTGCGACGGTACACCTAAGGGGCGAATATGCTTACGGTAAGCTCAGAACCGAGACCGGCGTACACCGATTGGTCCGAAAATCCCCGTTTGACTCGGGTAACCGCCGCCACACCTCTTTCGCCTCGGTCTTCGTCTATCCCGAGATAGATGACAGCATCGAGATCGAGATTAATCCGGCGGATCTTCGCATCGACACCTACCGGGCCAGTGGCGCCGGCGGCCAGCATGTCAACCGAACAGATTCGGCCGTGCGCATCACCCATCTGCCCAGCGGAATCGTCGTGCAGTGTCAGAACGACCGGTCTCAGCACCGTAACAAGGCCGAAGCGATGACTGTGCTGAGGGCCCGCTTGTACGAGGCCGAAATGCGCGAGCGGCGCGAGCAACAGCAACAACTCGAGGATTCCAAAGCCGACATTGGCTGGGGCAGTCAGATTCGTTCTTACGTGCTTGATCAGTCCCGCATTAAGGATTTGAGAACTGGAGTGGAAACCGGCAACACCCAGGCTGTACTCGACGGTGACCTTAACCCTTTTATTGAAGCCAGCTTGAAAGCCGGTCTCTAAAGCTTGGTTCAGATATGAGCAACACGGAACATAACGAACAAGTCGAACAACGCCGAGCCAAATTGGCGCAACTTCGGGACATAGGTGAGCCTTACCCGAATGATTTTCGGCGCGAGCATCGGGCGACCGAAATCATATCCCGATGCGGTGACCTTGACGAGGCCGAGTTGAAGGAACAGGAGTTTAAGGTTTGCGTCGCCGGCCGGCTGATGACCCGGCGCATCATGGGCAAGGCCAGCTTTGCCCACATCCGGGATGAGACCGGCGACTTGCAGATTTACCTGCAACGCGACACTCTGCCCGAAGGCACCTACCAAACCACTTTCAAGAAACTTGATCTCGGCGATATCGTCGGCATTAACGGTACAATGTTTCGAACGCGTACCGGTGAGTTGACAGTAGCTGCCACTCAACTTCGACTGCTGGTCAAATCACTACGCCCACTGCCGGAAAAGTTCCACGGGTTGACCGATATAGAAACCCGGTATCGACAACGTTACCTCGACCTCATGGTCAATACCCGTTCGCGTGAAGTATTCCGAAAACGCGCTGCTACGATCACAGCACTACGGCGCTTTCTAGATGAAAGAGGATACCTGGAGATCGAATCACCCATCATGCAATCTATACCTGGCGGTGCGAATGCTCGACCATTTATCACTCACCACCACGCACTGGACATGGATCTGTACCTGCGGGTTGCCCAGGAGCTTTCCATCAAACGCTGCTTGGTCGGTGGTTTCGAACGGGTCTATGAGCTGAACCGCAATTTCCGCAACGAGGGTCTCAGTACACAGCACAATCCCGAATTCACGATGCTTGAGTACAACGAAACTTACCTCGACTACCACGACTATATGGACTTGACCGAGGAGATGCTGCGCCAGGTGGTTGGGGAGGTGATGGGCGTACTACAGGTACCTTACCAGGATGCGCTGATCGATTTCGCTCCTCCGTTTGAGCGCGTAACCATGGTCGAGGCGGTCTGCCGAGAAAATCCCCCCCTGACTCCGGCAGACTGCCTGGATTCTGGGCAACTCACCGCTTACCTCCGAACAATCGGGCTCGACAGCGAACCGGACAAAACCTGTGGAGAACTGCTACTGGATTTGTTTGAGGAGACTGTCGAAGTCAAGCTGACCCAGCCGACCTTCATCACTGGTTACCCGGCGGAGGTCTCGCCGCTTGCCCGCCGCAACCGAGCTAATCCGCAGATCACCGACCGGTTTGAATTGTTCGCTGCTGGCCGCGAACTTGCTAACGGCTTTTCAGAACTGAACGACGTGGACGATCAAGCCAGCCGCTTCCTGGAGCAGGCTGCGGCCAAGGCGAAAGGGGATGAAGAGGCGATGTCCTACGACGCTGACTACATCACAGCCTTGGAGTACGGCCTGCCGCCAAATGCCGGCGGCGGACTCGGCGTAGATCGTTTCGTCATGATACTGACCGATAGCCCTTCGATAAGGGACGTACTTCTGTTTCCGCACATGCGCCCAGAAACCTCGGGCTGAATAACCCTGCCCTAAGGGCGGCACCCTCATGTTTCGACCGCTGGAACTTTTTATTGGCTTGCGCTATACCCGATCCAGGCGGCGCAGTCATTTTATTTCCTTCATTGCGTTAACGTCGATGCTCGGCATCACGGTCGGCGTGTGGGCGCTGATCACCGTGCTGTCGGTGATGAACGGCTTTGAACGCGAACTGCGAAACAGGATACTGACGGTTGCTTCTCATGTGACCATCAGTGTAAGGCAAGGCTGGTTGCAGGACTGGCCAGAACTTGCACAAGTGGTTTCGACTGAGCCACAAGTTACCAGCGCGGCACCATTTATTATAGGGCAGGGCTTGCTTACACGGGGCGCGACGGTTACCGGCGTGTTGGTGCGGGGAGTGCTGCTGGAGCACGAAGCCAAGGTGTCCTCGATAATGCAGCATCTGCAGAGCGGTAACTGGGAGTCGCTGGCGAGCGATCGCTGGGGTATGGTGCTGGGGTCTGCACTTGCATTGAAACTCGGCGTCACGGTTGGTGACAAGGTCACACTGATTGCACCCAAGGGTCGGATCACCCCAGCCGGGCTGTTGCCTCGGTTGAAGCGGTTCACGGTCACCGGCATTTTCGGAATGAACATGTACGAATACGACAGCACCCTGGCGCTGATCCACATGGACGATGCTGCCGCGCTGCTCGAGGCCGGCTCCGGGGTCAGCGGCATTCGCCTGCGATTGGAGGACATCTACCATGCCCCACTGGTGAGTGCAAAACTAAGACAGTTTCTCAGCGGCGATCTGCGGGTTAGCGATTGGACCCGGGAACACAGGAACTTTTTCCGGGCACTCAAGATCGAACGACGGGTCATGTTCATCATCCTGCTTCTGATTGTCGCAGTCGCCGCCTTCAATATCGTCTCCACTCTGATTATGGTCGTTGCCGACAAACGCTCCGAGGTCGCCATTCTTCGCACTCTGGGTCTGCCGCCGCTCAGTGTCACCGCGATATTCGTTGTCCAGGGCATGATAATTGGACTGGTTGGCACGGTGCTCGGGTCAGCGCTGGGTGTATTGACTGCGGTCAATATCGAGACTCTGGTGCCATGGATAGAAAGTCTTTTTGGCATCGAATTTTTCCCGGCGAGCGTCTACGTGATCAACGACTTCCCGGGCGAGCTGCGTTGGCTGGACGTGATCCACATCGCCACAGCATCCTTTGGAATCAGTCTCGTGGCCACCTTATACCCGGCCTGGCGAGCAGCGCAGACCCAGCCGGTAGAGGCGCTGCGCTATGAGTGAGGGGCGCAAAGTGCTATCGGCTGAACGCCTGACGGTCACTTTCTCGGAGGCCGACCTCGAAGTAGAGGTGTTGCGGGGCGTTAGTCTCGACGTCGAACGCGGTGCAACAATCGCCATCACGGGTGCATCGGGCAGCGGCAAGAGCACCTTGTTGCACGCACTCGGCGGCCTGCTAAGGCCGACAGCCGGACAGGTAACACTGGGCGGTAGAAATATGGCAAAACTCGGTACCCGGGAAATGGGCTTGCTGCGCAATCGGTCGCTAGGCTTCGTTTACCAGTTCCACCACCTGCTCGGGGAGTTTACCGCCACCGAGAATGTCGCCATGCCTTTACTTATACGTCGAACCCCCGTGGTTGAAGCGCGGGCGCGGGCAGTTACGATGCTTGACCGAGTTGGATTGGGGCACCGGCTCGAGCACACGCCGGGGGAACTCTCCGGGGGTGAGCGTCAGAGGGCAGCAGTAGCCCGTGCGCTGGTCACGATTCCGGCCTGCATCCTTGCCGATGAGCCGACCGGCAATCTGGACTGGAAAACGGCCGCAGCGGTTCAAGCATTGATGCTGGAACTTAACCAGGAGATGAACACAGCCCTGGTACTGGCTACCCACGACCTGCGGCTTGCCGGCATGCTGGAGCGCGTCTACCGGTTAGAAAATGGCGTCCTGCGTAGCGCGGGCGATTGAAGCGGAGTATTCCCCGAATAGCTCAGATTCGGGTGCGTTGCCGTGCCGCCCGCCGTTGCCGCCAGTTCTGATTGACCTTGAGCCGCCACAGTAGGTTTACCAGGCCGTAACCGAACCCACCGGCCAGCACGCTCAGCAGGCCACAACCAAGCCACAGTTCCGGCAATCGTGCCAGCAGCCACGGTATGCTCATTTCCGCGACCGGTACCAGCGGCGTACCCAGCAGGTAAGCGCCGAGTAGAAAGCCGCTGCCATAAAGCGGCACCATGGTCAGTGGGTTGGAAAGCCATACTGCGACGATTGTCACCGGGAGGTTCGCCCTGAATGCGGCAGCGCTGAGCGCGGCCAGTGGCGTATGCATGGGTACTGGCACTAACGCCCAGAAACAGCCAATAGCGGTGCCGCGAGCAACCGAGCGTCGGTTCAAATGCCAAAGGTTTTCGTTACCCAGCCAGCGCTTCAGGTAGCCTATCTTCTGGTTCGTGCTGACGCGCTTGGGTAGCAGGCGGCGAATGGTTTTTCTAGGCACGTGGTTTCCGGCAAAGTCGCCGTATAATGCAGATTCTGGCCTGGTAACGGATTATAGGGCCTGGCAAGGATGCCAAAACTGCTGCAAGCCGGGATCGGCTTCGCCCTGGGTGCGTGTGCGGTCAGCGCCCAGGCGGTGCTTGTGCCCACCCCATTGCTTTTTGCCCTGGCATTGGTGGTACTACCATTGTTGGGGGCCTGCCGCGCGCCTTGGATGGCTGCGCTTTGTTTAGGCTGGGCTTGGTGCAACATCGCCAGTACCCAGCAGCTCGCCGAGCACCCCGACCCTCAATACCTTGGGGTACCAGTGTTAGTCACTGGCGAGATACGGGGTATTCCCCGGCGTGACAAACATGCGACACGTTTCGATTTGGAATTGAGCGAGATCCGCCTAAACGGGCAAGTACAACGCAATTCTGGCACGATTCGGCTGCGTTGGTATAGCAACCCACCACCGTTGCGCCCAGGAGATAACTGGTCCTTGTGGGTCAAGCTCAGGGTGCCGCGGGGTTATCACAACCGCTGGGGCATAGATTACGAACGGCATCTGTTTGTCCGCGGCATCGGCGCCACCGGCTACGTGTTGGCTAAGCCTCCGGTAACGCCCCGGCGATTATCCCAGCATCGATCGTTGGCCGGCCTGCGCAAAAATTTGGCCGATGCCCTGCAAACTCCCGCAGATGGAATCCCCGATCTACCGGCCGCCGGAATCGTAGCCGCGTTGGCGGTCGGTGAGCGGTCGGCTATCAGCTCCTTGCAATGGCGCCTGCTACGCCGGGCAGGACTCAGCCACCTGGTGGCGATTTCTGGCCTGCATGTGAGTTTGGCGGCGCTGTTTGGTTTCACACTGGGCCGGGGACTGTGGGTTTTAAGCGGCGCTCTGAAGCGGATCGTGGCCGCGCGTACCGTAGGGCTGTGGCTGTCGCTGGCAAGCGCTGGAGCTTACGCGGCGCTCGCGGGTTTTCCGCTTCCCACCTGTCGCGCTCTCGCCATGATCGGCGCTTTCATTACCCTGGCCTTGAGCTTGTATCGCTGCCACTACGGCAACTTACTTGGTGCGGCTTTGCTGTTGCTATCAGCGCTATGGCCGCTAGAGTGTGCGGCTGCTGGGTTTTGGCTTTCTTTTCTGGCCGTCTGGCTGATTTTTCGTACCCTCGAACTGCGCCAGTCTAGTCGAACACCGGTAGCCGATGACGGTATCGTGCAAGCCTTCGGCCGGCGCTGCAGTCGCTATTTGGCTAATTTGCTCTATATCCAATGGGCGTTATTTCTGGGTTTGGCGCCAGTACTGCTGTTCTACTTCGGCGAGATTTCCTTGATTGCTCCAATAGCTAACCTAGTTGCAGTGCCGATATTTAGTTTCGTAGCGGTGCCGCTGGTTCTTGCCGGTACCGTACTGTTACTTAGCGGCAGTTCTCTAGCATGGTACCTGCTGGCAGCCGGCGGCACCGTTATCGATTGGACCTTGGCACTGGTAGCGCCTTTGGCTGATTCTTCTTTTGCCGCAGCCACCCTCAGCCCAGGGAGTGGCGTACTGGCGGCATTGAGTATTTCTGCCTGGTTTTTATTGCGCGTGAGCCGCCGTAGCCGGGCAATTATCTGCGCCCTGCTGGCCTGTTGTGCCGGGTTGTTGATGTTGCCCGAACGCCCGGCAAAGGGCGATTTTCACCTGGTGATGCTCGATGTGGGGCAGGGACTGGCCGTAGTTCTGCGTACCCGCCACCATGCGCTGCTTTATGATGCCGGGCCCCGCTACGGAAATTTCAGCCTTGGTCAAACGGTCGTCTTACCGTACCTTAGGGGTGCCAATATCAGGTGGTTGGATCTCGCCATAGCCAGCCACGCGTCCACAGATCACGTCGGTGGATTACCCGCGGTACGAGCAGGCATCACCGTCAAGCGTATCTTAACCAGCGCACCGACAGAGATTGTAGGCAGTAACGACTGTAATGGATTCCCTGGCTGGTATTGGGATGGGGTGTACTTTGAGATCATGAGCGCTGCCAAGGATGGCATAAATCTTTCCGTCAACGACGCATCTTGTGTGCTGCGGATTAGCGGGCGCCACGGTAGTGCGTTGCTGACCGGGGACCTGGAGAGACGAGGTGAGCGCGCCCTATTGGCTCGCTACCATCAAGGCCTTGTGGTCGACGTGTTACAGGTCCCTCACCACGGATCAAATACCTCCTCGACTACCGGTTTTCTTGCAGCGACGTCCCCGTCTCTGGCTTTACTGAGCCGCGGTAGTGAAAACCGCTATGGCCACCCGGCGGATGAGGTCATCAAACGTTTCGACCGAGCCGGCATCAAGATGATGGACACCGCTTTAACTGGTCAGTTGAACCTTGCCTCGACCGCGCAAGGCTGGACGATTGAGACTTGGGCCGATGCCGGCCGGCGCTTCTGGCACCGCTGATTTAATGATCCCAGTACCGCGCTACAGAAACGGCGGTTAGAATTAGCCGTCCATGTCAGATGTAGCCCCATATCCGGTTACTGGGCGCCCCTTTAGCAACAAGTCTAGAGCATGTTTGAAATCATCACGAGTGGCGGCTGGTTAATGCTGCCCATCCTGGCCTGCTCGGTGCTTTCTCTGGCGATCATCCTGGAGCGTTCATGGGTGCTGAAACGTAGCACCGTGGCGCCGCCGGGCTTGGCGCAGGAAACCGAGCGGCTGTTGCGGGAGGGACAACTGACGGCCGCCCGGATTGCCAGTATCCGACGCGGTTCATCGCTGGGGCAGGTCCTGGCGGCCGGGTTGGCATGTACGGAAACGGATCCCCGCGCCATCCGCGATGCCATCGAGGAGTCCGGCCGGCACGCGGCCCACGAATTGGAGCGTTACCTTAACGCACTGGGCACTATCGCCGCGACCACGCCGCTGCTAGGCCTGCTTGGAACAGTGATCGGCATGATCAAGGTGTTTGCCGCGATAACCACGGTTGGCGTCGGCAATCCCCAAATCCTCGCCGGTGGCATCTCCGAGGCCCTTATTACAACTGCAGCGGGACTCTCGGTAGGTATTCCAAGTCTCATGTTCCACCGGTTTTTTCGGGGTCGTATCAATGAACTCACTATCAGTATGGAACAACAGGCGCTGTGGTTAGTCGATTTGCTGCGCCACCGCCAGCACACATGAAGTTCGCCAGCAGCAAGGCTGAAGAGGTGTCGATCAATCTGACGCCCCTTATTGATGTCGTTTTTCTGTTGCTTATTTTCTTTATGGTCTCTACCACGTTTACGCGGGAGGCCCAACTCGAGATTCGCCTGCCTGAAACTGAGAACACTCCCCAGAAGCAACTGCAGCCATCGACTATCACCGTAACAATTGGCGCCGCTGCTGGGTACAGCGTCTCAGTCGCAGGCTCAGCGGTTACAACAGCGCGGGCCGCCGTTGACGCCGTCACACTTACTGAGGTTTTGCAATTGGCTGCGCAAGGTCTTAAGCAACCGCTCATCATTATCCGTGCTGATGCCAAAACCCCCCACGAGCGGGTGATGACAGCACTTGAAGCAGCCCGCTATGGTGGTTTCAGTCGAATTGCGTTTGCCACTCGGGTTGCGCCCGAGTAATTGAGACCCTGAACGTTTGAACACCACTGGCCTGTACCGGCGCTTACTTGGTTACGTCTTACCGTATCGCTGGGTGTTTGCCCTTAGCATCGTTGGCATGGTAGTTGTCGCGGCGGCCGAAACCGTATTTGCTGCGCTGCTCAAGCCGATCATGGACGGTGGATTCATTGAGCGGGACTCGGAAATCATTCAGTCCACACCGTTTCTACTGATCGGCGTTTTTGCCGCCCGGGCGCTGGGCGCGTTCGCAGATCAGTACAGTATTGCCTGGGTGGGCCGACAGATGGTATTCGACTTGCGGCAGGCGTTGTTCGACCGAATGATCAGGCTGCCAGTGGCCTACTACGATCGTCATCCCTCTGCCGGACTCATCTCGAAACTGATCTACGATCTTGAACAGGTCGCTGACGCAAGTACCACATCGGTCAGAGTATTGGTCAAGGACAGCCTACTCTGCACTGGCTTGATCTTGTGGATGTTTCTGCTCAGTTGGCAGTTGACGCTGATATTTCTACTGATTACACCATTTGTCGCGATCGTGGTAGGCAAGGCAGGGCGGCGATTCCGTAGCTCCAGTGAGGGCATCCAGGCATCTATGGGCGGCATCACCCATGTTGCCAAGGAGGCTTTTCAAGGCCATAAGGTGATCAAAGCTTATGCTGGATACAAGTATGAGAACCGGATTTTCCAGGCAGCTAATCAAGCCAATCGGCGCCAGTCACTGCGCAAAGCGCTGGTAGCATCTATCAGCGTGCCGCTGCTGATTCTTCTGGCCGGAACTGCGGTAGCGGTCATCATTTATATTGCCATGACCGACACCATCACCACATTTGTCAGTCCGGGAACCTTTATTTCATACATCGGCACCATTTTGCTTTTGATGGGCCCAATCAAACGCCTTGCCCGGGTCAACGAGTTCTTGCAGGCCGGACTAGCTGCCGCCCACAGTATTTTTTCAGTCCTCGACCTGCCGCCTGAAGGGCAGGGTGGGAGCATGACTTCCCAGGCTATCCGCGGTGAGGTGGAATTTCGTGAAGTGACTTTTACCTATCCAGATACCGAAGAGCCCGCTCTTGATCAGGTGTCATTCATGGTGCCGGCCGGCAGCACCGTTGCTTTGGTTGGCGCGTCTGGCAGCGGTAAATCCACTGCCGCGGCTTTGCTGCTCGGTTTTTACCCACCCCAGCGAGGCTCGGTACTGATCGATGGTGTGCCGGTGGATGAGTACCAACTCACTGAACTTCGCAAGACAGTCGCACTTGTGCCGCAAGAGGCGATTCTTTTCCAAGGTGCAGTACAGGACAACATCACCTATGGCCAGGCGCAAGTCGATACTAATCGACTTGATGCCGTTGCAGCCGCCACCGGTGTTAACCGTTTTGCTACCCTGGGCAATGGCCCCGGCGCAACCACCATGGGCGAGTTCGGTGCCCGCCTTTCCGGCGGTGAGCGCCAGCGGGTGTCGCTGGCACGTGCACTTTACCGGCATGCGGCCATTTTGGTGCTTGACGAGGCTACTTCCGCCCTGGATCCAGTCTCGGAGCGCGAACTTAAAGGGGAGATTGCACGGCTCGCCAGCGATCAATCGTTGATTCTTATTGCCCACCGGTTAAGCTTTATCACTAACGCTGACCGTATTTACGTGATGGACCAAGGACGCATAGTTGAGTCGGGGACCCACCACGCCTTACTGGCCGAGGCGGGACACTACGCCGCGCTGTGGCGAAGCCAGGAGGCACAACAGCCTACAGCCGGTACGACTGACGGGTGAGGCGATGAAGTTCGTCGGATACCTGGAAAAGTGTTGGCACCAAACTAGCGTGTTGTCTTTTGCGTTGACTCCGGTGAGCATGGTTTATGGATTTGCGGTGTGGCTACGAAGAAATCTTTTCCGCCTTGGCTTTTTGCGGGTGCGGCGCTGGAATGTTCCGGTAGTCGTCATCGGCAACTTGACGGTTGGGGGCGCTGGCAAAACGCCATTGGTGATCGCGACCGTTAAAGCACTGCGCAACATCGGGTTTTGCCCGGGGGTAGTAAGCCGAGGTTACCGACGGCAGTCGCAGCGCTCGGCTAGAGCAACAGTGGACAGCGACCCAGACGAGGTAGGTGACGAACCGGCACTGATCGCCCGTCTGGCCGGGGTGCCGGTGGCCGTGGACAGCAACCGACCGCGAGCGGTCGATATACTCTTGAACGATACCTCCGTCGACGTTATCGTTTCTGATGATGGCTTGCAGCATTTGCGCATGGGTCGCAGCGTGGAAGTAGCCGTGATCGATGACAAACGACGATTCGGTAACGGCCGCCTATTGCCGGCAGGTCCCTTGCGCGAACCCAAGAGCCGTCTTGGCAGTGTTGACATGGTGGTTAGAAATGGCGGTATTGCGTCATCAGGAGAGTTCTCGATGAGGCTCACTTTGGCCTCAGCCCGTAACCTGACTAGTAACGAAGAACGGCCTCTCAGCGACTTCTCCGGGTCGTCGGTCACAGCACTTGCCGGGATCGCCGACCCGGATAACTTTTTCGGGCAATTGCGTGAGTGCGGTATAGACGTCACCGGCATGCCATTTCCAGATCACCATCGTTACAGTATGTCCGAGCTTGAGCCGCTACGGGGAATCACTGTGTTAATGACAGCAAAAGACGCGGTAAAGTGTCGCAGGGTTGGCGATTCGCATTGGTGGGAAGTCGGTCAGGCTATCGATATTGAACCGGCTTTTATCGAACAACTTCGTGAATTACTTAACGGGGCGACGCTTGAGCATTGAGTTTACCGTGGTGATTCCGGCGCGCTTTGCCTCTCAGCGTCTTCCGGGTAAGCCGTTGCGGGACGTAGATGGCAAACCGTTGATCCAACGCACTTTTGAAGCAGCCGTCCAGAGCGGTGCCAGCGCTGTCGTTGTGGCAACTGACGATGAGGCTATCGCACGGGTGGTGGATAGCTTTGGCGGCACGGCCTGCATGACCGACCCCAGCCATGCCAGCGGCACCGATCGCGTGGCCGAGGCTGTTCAGAAAATTGGTCTGCCAGCTGATGCAATCGTGGTCAATCTTCAGGGTGACGAACCCGGCATGCCGAGTGATCTGATCAGGCAGGTCGCCCAGGAGCTGGTCGATCACGGTGGTGCGTCGATAGCCACCGCGTGCTGCCACCTCGAGCACCCTGAGGAATACGACAACCCCGACGTCGTAAAGGTGGTCCGTGACTGCAATCGCTACGCGCTCTATTTTTCAAGGGCACCCGTGCCGTTTTGCCGCGCTCACCAGCCCGACACCGACGACCGTATTGCCTGGTCGGAGATTCGCCGCCACATTGGCATTTATGCGTACCACTGCAGCTACCTGTCAACCTTCACGGCGCGTACTATGGCTCCCCCTGAGGCAGCGGAAAAACTGGAGCAACTGCGCGCGTTGTGGTACGGCGACCGCATCATTGTTTGCGATGCCGCAACCCGACCGGGTCCCGGGGTCGACACCTTGGACGATCTGGAGAAAGTTATTCGTGAATACCAGAGTCGCGGGCAATGAATAGCGCCCGGGAAAGTGCTGGTGCGGCGGTACTTTTTGTCTGCCTGGGCAATATCTGCCGTTCTCCTACCGCCGAGGGAGTATTCCGGGGCATAGTCAAATCAGCCGGGTTGGAAGATCTGATACGGATCGACTCAGCTGGCACTCATGGCTACCATGTTGGAGAAAAGCCCGATCCCCGGGCTGTTGCCGCAGCCCAACTCCGGCAAATAGACCTCAGTGCGTTTCGTGGCCGCCAAGCCGATAGTGAGGACTTCTACGAGTTTGATTTCATCCTCGCTATGGACCGATCAAACCTGTCTCACCTGGCGAGAATTGCACCACCCCAGGCCAAAGCACAGTTGGACCTGCTGTTGGACTTTGCCACCGATTGTGATGAGCATGAAGTCCCCGATCCATATTACGGCGGTAACAATGGCTTTGAACGGGTGCTCGATCTCATTGAGAATGCTGCTACCGGATTGCTCTCTGAAATCCGCTCACGTTGGAATATTTAAGTTGGATGCGGTAACTGCTGCACCACGCGGATGCTCACTGGATTTATGACCGGAATACTGATGATCAGCGTCGAGGGCAAGCACCTCGATCTAACAACCTGCGAACGCCTGCGGCATCCCGCTGTCGGTGGCGTCATTCTCTTCAGCCGAAATTTCGAAAGCCCCGAACAACTCACACAACTGGTAGCCCAAATCAAGGCGGTCAAGACACCGGCGCTGCTGGTGGCAGTCGATCAGGAAGGGGGTAGAGTCCAACGATTCAGACAGGGATTTACTACTGTGCCTGCCATGCAAGTGATCGGTAGAGCCTTTGACCAGGACCCCGCAGCAGGATGCAATGCGGCCCACGCAGCCGGCCAGGTAATCGCTGGGGAACTTCGGCGGTATGGGATTGACATCAGTTTTGCGCCAGTCCTTGACCTGTACAACGAGCGCGGTGCAATCGGTAACCGGGCGTTTCATTCTGACCCGTGGGTTGTGCGGCGGCTTGGCGATAAACTCGCGAAAGGAATGGCTGAGGCGGGCATGACAGCAGTTGCCAAGCATTTTCCGGGCCACAGTCAAGTTGTCGAAGACCCACATCTTCACCTACCGGTGGATTCTCGATCTCTTAACCAGATACGTGAGTGCGATCTGGTGCCTTATCGCGATCTTGATTGCAGTCTGTACGGAGGCATCATGACTTGCCACGTGTTATTTTCTGCGGTTGCCCCGATGCCGGCGAGTTGCTCGCATTACTGGGTGCAAGAAGAGTTGCGCGGGGTTTTGGGTTATCGCGGTGCGGTATTCTCCGACGATCTGCTGATGGTGGGGGCCAGTGCAGCAGGGACACCGTCACAGCGGGTCACGCGCGCCCTGGATGCAGGCAGCGACATGGTTCTTGCCTGCAATGACGATGCCGCCGTCGACCAGATTCTAAGTACCTTAGGAGCCTTCAAGTCGGAGGTAAAAAGAGCGCAACGCCTGGCACCGCTGGCAGCAACGGGCACGACGGCCAAAGCAATCGACATCGATTGGGCCAAGGCGATTAAGCGCCTGGAACAGTTAACGAACTAAGCCCGACATTCAGTTATCTGCCCGTTCCATGTACTCGCCGGTATCAGTATTCACGCGAACACGATCCCCCACGCTCACGAAAGGCGGTACCATAACTCGAAGTCCGGTTTCGACGATCGCGGGCTTGGCCGAGCTAGCCGCGGTCTGCCCCTTGACCACTGACTCAGTGTCGGCAATTTCGAGGGTGACGGTAGCCGGCAGTTCGATGCCGATCGGATTCCCATTATGAAAATTAATCTGAATCTCGACATTGGGCAACAAATATCCGGCTTGCCCAGTTAGATCTTCGGATGTCAACTGGATCTGCTCATAGGTTTCAAGGTCCATGAAAATGTAACTTTCCCCGTCAAGGTACAGGTACTGCATCTGGCGGGGCTCAACGTGGGCTTTTTCTAGTTTGTCCTCTGAACGAAACCGCTCATTGAGTTTGGTGCCATCGTGAATTTCCTTCATCTCGAGTTGCGCAAATGCACCGCCCTTACCAGGCTTTACGTGGTTCTTTTTCAGCACGCGCCAGAGTTTCCCCTGATATTCAAGGAGGTTGCCAACACGCACGTCAGATGCTGAAATCTTCATTGGTGAAAAGAGGGGCCGCTCGCAAGAAGCCGCAATTTTAGTCCGAGCACCTGGGGGCAACAAGCGCTCTTTCTCCCAATTAACCTCCCTGTCGAGACATACATGGTCGATATGATGAACAAATGGCATGACCCGCTTTGCCGGCGGTGTTCTCGACTCGTTCACTACCTTGAACTTGTGCGGGCCGATAATCCGCAATATTTCTGCCAGCCCGTGCCACCATTTGGCGATGCCCAGGCCACGCTGCTGGTGGTTGGCTTGGCTCCAGGCAAGCACGGTGCCAATGCCACCGGCCGCCCATTTACCGGCGACCACGCCGGGCGGCTGCTTTATCAAATGCTCTACGAATTTGGCTACTCATCCGCACCGTCCTCAAACCCGGGCGACAATCTTGTGCTGTCTGATTGCCGTATCACAAATGCAGTTAAGTGCCTGCCACCCGAAAACAAGCCCATTGCCCGTGAAATCAATGCTTGTCGCCACTACCTTGTAAATGAGTTGCGCGCAATACCAGTTGGCGGGGTAGTGCTGGCGCTTGGCAGGCTGGCTCACGACAGCGTAATTCGGGCCGAGAACGAGAAGATAAAAGACAAGCCATTCAGGCATGCTAAGACCTACGAGTTGGCCGGTAATCGCCACCTGGTATCCAGTTATCACTGTAGTCGTTACAACACCCAGACTCGCCGTTTAACCGAAGCCATGTTCCGCGAAGTATTTCGGATTGTGCGTCAACTAGTCGATCAAGCTAATGCTGATTGACAGCAAGGCATTTCTTAAAAACTTGCGCCGGGGACCCGGTGTTTATGTGATGCGTGATAGCGACGCCAAGCCGCTCTATGTCGGTAAGGCTCGCAACCTGAAGAACCGACTCAAAAGTTATTTCTATAGGACAAACCAGTCGGGCCGCACAGGGCTGATGGTGGCAAAAATTGCGGATGTCGAAATCCACGTCACCACCACAGAAACCGAAGCACTGCTACTGGAGAGCAATCTCATAAAAAGCTTAAAGCCACGGTACAACGTACTTTTACGGGATGATAAGAGCTACCCGTACCTTCGGTTATCGGTAGAAGACCAATACCCGGGGCTGGCCGTGCATCGGGGCACAACTTCCGGGCCGGGCCAGTTTTTCGGCCCCTATGCGAATGTGGGCGCCATTCGCCTGATGCTGAACCAGTTACAAAAAATCATTCCAATCCGGCAGTGCGACAACAACTACTTCCGAAACCGCAGTCGCCCCTGTCTGCAGTATCAGATAAAGCGTTGTTCGGCGCCTTGCGTGGGCAATATCAGTCCCGAGGCCTATGGCTGCGACGTGCGCCAGGTCGTCATGCTCCTGGAAGGCCACGATAAAGATATCTCGCGAATATTTGCCGCTGACATGGATCGGGCAGCCCAGAGCCTTGAATACGAGCAAGCAGCCCGCTATCGCGACAAAATCAGCGCTTTGCGAAAAATGCAGGAAAAGCAGTATGTTGCGGGTGGTACCCGTGATGCGGATGTTGCGGTTCTCCTTAGCAATAACCGACTCATTTGTTTTTCGGTGATGTCCATACGCCATGGTCAAAACATCGGCAGCAAACATTTTATAAGCCGCGACCCATTAGAAGCGCCGGCTGCTGAAATGTTAAGCACTCTGCTCGTACAGTACTATCGCGATCGCCCAGCGCCGGCCGAGGTGCTGGTGACGCCCGATACCGATACACCCGCTCTCCTGGCAGCACTCTTCTCTGAAAAAGCGGGCAGGCGGGTGACGCTAAAGCACCGCGTGCGGGGATTCCGGGCGCGGTGGCTGGAACTCGCACTGCTCAACGCCACGGATTACCTCGATCGTCACCTGGCCACTGAAGCCACATATAGCGAGCGGCTGCGGGCACTGGGGCAGGTTCTCAAACTCCATGATACACCGACCCGTATTGAATGTTTTGACACCAGCCATACGGCTGGCGAACATCCAGTCGCAGCCTGCGTTGTTTTCGACAACGTGGGTCCGGTGACTGCGGAATACCGCCGCTTCAATATCCGCAACGTTACAGCAGGGGATGACTATGGTGCGATGTCGCAGGTGATCAGACGGCGTTTCAGAAAGGTTGCCGAGGGGGACGGCGTCAAGCCCGACCTGGTGTTAATTGACGGCGGTGCCGGACAAGTCGCTAAAGCCAACGAGGCGCTCAGCGAATATCTGCTTGAAAATATACCGGTGGCGGGTATTGCCAAAGGCCGCTCACGCAAGCCGGGTCGAGAGCGGCTGTTTCTGCCGGGTGGACAACGGCCCATGGTTCTTGATTCGGACTCGCCAGCGTTGCTGCTGTTACAGCAGATTCGGGACGAGGCGCACCGCTTCGCTATCACCGGCCACCGCAAGAAACGGGCGGCGTCGCGAACCTCCTCGGCCTTGGAACAGATCCCCGGCGTTGGCGCAAAAAGGCGTCAAGCACTGCTCAATCACTTCGGTGGATTGCAGCAAATCAGAAGGGCGGCGCCCGAGGATCTTGCCGGAGTAACCGGGGTCAGTCTTGCCCTGGCCAATCGGATATACCAGCACTACAGGGTACACTAAAGCGATGCGCTGGAACGCACCGAATTTGCTGACCCTGCTAAGGGTCGCACTGATCCCCGTAATCGTGCTGCTCTACTACCTGCCGGTATCCGGAATGTACGTCGCCGGGGTCTTCTTGTTGGCTGGCCTGACTGACTGGCTGGACGGTTACCTTGCTCGCCACCTGGACCAGACCTCCCGTTTTGGTGCTTTTTTGGACCCCGTTGCTGACAAGCTTATGGTGGCAGTTGTCTTGGTTCTACTGGTGAGTGATGTCAGGCTGATGGCTTCGCTGTTCAGCCCGGCCGTGTTCACCGTGGTTGTTGGGATAATTATCGGTCGCGAGATTGCCGTCTCCGCCTTGCGTGAGTGGATGGCCGAACTTGGGAGTCGCGGAGTTATAGCGGTGAGTTCGATCGGCAAGATCAAAACTACGTTGCAGTTTATTGCCATTACTCTACTGCTTTACGATGGGGAACTAGCCAACCTCGCTATGCGGCCTTTGGGGGAGTTACTGCTCTATGCCGCCGGCGCCCTGACCCTGTGGTCCATGCTGTTGTACCTTCGGGCGGCCTGGCCTGCTCTTTCAGATGGATAAGCTTCCAGCTAACTTGACAGGCTGTTTGGCCAAGCTAGAATCTTGCGTTTCGTATGCGGGTGTAGCTCAGTGGTAGAGCGTCACGTTGCCAACGTGAGGGTCGAGAGTTCAAATCTCTTCACCCGCTCCAGTTTCCCCTTTTTTGACTTCGAATTGTTGGCGGCCGCGATTCGGCAATCATTATGGAAAGTCACCGGGCTGGGTGGCAGAGTGGTTATGCAGCGGCCTGCAAAGCCGTGTACGGCGGTTCGATTCCGCCCTCAGCCTCCA